>ERZ795062.131-NODE-131-length-66873-cov-7.890164_pt1 | contig 66873 bp, 55 predicted proteins | sample MGYA00375146_ERZ795062 | MGnify/ENA primary metagenome ERZ795062 (study PRJEB30191, sample SAMN05720281) | activated sludge metagenome | isolation source: Anaerobic digester | place: USA | collected 2015-07-16 ...
AGCTTGTTCAGAAACTCAAATCGATGGATTCGTATAACTTTTAGGCCTAAAACTGTTGCGAAAACGGTGGGGATGAAGAGCAATCCCACTGGTTTTGAATCATTTTTAGGCCTAAAAATACTTCAAAAGCGGTGGTTTTGCAACTCAAAACGGCAGTTCACGAATTCCATCCGAGCCGCCATTCTTTACCCCAACCGCATATTCATCGATGAAATCCAGTCCCAATCCCGCCTGGCGGTCTATCTTTTTCAGAAAGTCGGCAACCATACGTCCATCCTCCACCTCTCTCTTGCGGGCGATACCGAGGTCCAGAAAATCCGTCTCTTTGTCAATGCCCAAAAAGCGGCGGTTGAGCAGATTGGCAGCTATGCCCGTAGTACTGCTCCCGGCAAAAGGGTCTAATATCCAAGCATTAGGTCGCGTGCTGGCAAGGATGATACGCGACAGCAGGCAGAGTGGTTTCTGTGTCGGATGTTTACCACAATGTTTCTCCCATGTAGCGATAGCAGGCAGCGACCAGACATCCCTCATCTGATGACCGTCGTTAATCCACTTCATCAGTTCATAATTGAAGTAATGCGTCACCTTTTTGCTTTTACGTGCCCAGATAATGAATTCCGTAGAGTGTGTGAAATATCGGCAACAGAGATTCGGCGGTGGATTCGTCTTCGCCCACGTCACACAGTTGAGAATTTTATAATCCAGTTCGGTAAGCATCTGCGCCACAGAGAAAATATTGTGATAAGTGCCGCTCACCCAGATAGTACCATTATCTTTCAGTTTGTCGCGACAGGCCTTCAACCAATTATAATTGAATTCATTGTCCTTATCGAACCCCTGCGAACGGTCCCAGTCGCCTTTGTTCACCGAAACCATCTTACCACTCTGTACACTGATACCACCATTGGATAAGAAATAAGGAGGGTCGGCAAAAATCATATCAAACTGGAAACGAAACTGATTGAGCAGTTCTACGCAGTCGCCCTGATATAGTATGAAACGGTTGTCGGATGATTTATAATACTGCATTACAATCATCCTCCAAGACAGCAATGTTTACATCTACAAAGTCAGCCTCATCAAGTACAACGTCACATCGACGATATCTTGCCGTAACATCTTGAATAGCATCTTCTTCAGAAGAAGCCATAACTTCAAGTATACGTTGCAACGTCTCTGTAATTTCTATTTTGTACTTCATGATTTTGCTTTAATGCAAGCAAAGTTATGAAGATAAATCCTATCTTTTCACGAAAGATCAATCAATAACTTATATGATCATTTTTTCATACATAGTATAATATACGCAACAAATTGCATACTACTTGTTTATATGATTATCAACAAAAATACAGATTGTTAAAAGATGATCAAAATATTATATCTTTTGATAGTGGCCACGTGCAGTGAATCGGACGAAACCTTTATCACGCAAGAACTGGAGTTGCTGACGTATTTTATCCTTGATATGATAGTTCTGAGGATATTTCTTTTGAAGAATTGGCTCAAAAGCATACATCTCGTCCAAAGTAAAGTCTGTGTTACCTATTTTATCCACACAAGCCATGACATCCATCATCCAACCACGACTGTCAAGGTTACTTGTCTGCAATCCTTCGAGACGACGATAATCATCTATCACTTTATTGCGGTCCACTTCAAGACTGTTCTTAACAATAAACAGTTTGCCACTATCCGGAATATCATTGATAAGGATATTGCATCCCTCCCATCCTGCTCTTCGGGCTGTTGCAGCCAGAGGATTTCTTTTTTCAATAACAGAAGGCACAAAAAAATGATTCGGTACCATAAACAGATTATTCACGGTTTCACTATCATAAGCCAAGAAAAAGAAATTAGGATTATCAAGAGACGTGATGCGGGATATCATTGTGTGGTATTCGCCGTCAGACACTTTCTTTCCGATGCTACCGTCCGCACTATGTTTGCTTTTCAGTTCAAACTGTGAACCGCAGTCGCAATAGAAGTCGGCTACAGGCCGGTTGTTCTCATAGTGATGTATTACAGGTCGACCGCAAATCGGGCAATAGACATTGCGTCCCACCCAATCTTCCGTTAAAACTCGTGCTATTTGTGTGCTGCTCTTATATCCGGCAGCCAATGATAAATCGAAATGTAAATCCATCGTTATTATTAATATGTATGCAAAGATAGAGATTAAATTTGAAAAAATGACAATATTTATTTAATTTGTAGTCGCACATATTAATTTAATATTCGATTTCAGTTGACTCCTTTTTATCTTATTCATCGTTACGGTTGACTAACTCGCCGGATTTCGGGTGGAGGATAGGTGGAGGTTTGGTGGAGGTTCTGGATATTCGGTATTTCCGTAAATAGTTAATTATCAGAACAATACGAATAAACATTTGTCTTCGGGTGGAGGATGGAGGTATAAATCGAAAAATTATTTGAGAAAATGTAGTGGCAATGCGTATTTGTTAAATATTATTCGAATATTCGGTGTGGAAGCACTGTGGAAGCAACCGGATTTGCCTCCACACCGTTCAACCATCTACCTATCAGAAGAATACAATCCTGTTTTTACCCTCAGTGGAGGGTGGAGGCAAAACAAAAAAAATATTTTCAAAAGAAAAAAACATCGTGTATCTGAACTTTATGAAGGGTACATAGGGGTGCTCATGTACAAGTTACCTGAGTATAACGTTTTCCTGCTTCTTCGCTTCAAAAAACATGATGTAATAGATGGGCATATAGGTAACGCATTCCTTGGTGAACACCTTTGGCTCATTACTCAGCACGTACGCAAAACGAATGCCATAATCAGGGGTTTTGATGAAATGGCTGAGTGATGAGTGTACGGCATAATCTTTGCCCGATTTGATTTCCAATGGCACTACGGATAATGATTCATAGTCATCTACAAGAAAATCAACTTCTCCATTTTTCTTGTTGTCATAGTAGAACAGGACATTTCCGTGAACTTTTAATTCCTGGGCTACAACAGTCTCATAAACTGCCCCGAGATTTACTCCCAACTGGTCGTTCAGGATGGCATTGATGTTTGTTCCGTAGAGAATACCTGAGAGCAGTCCCACATCGTTGAGATATAGTTTCTGCAGATTCTTCGAAGCGGATTCGATGAGAGGAAACTTAGGATTGGAAATGGCTTTGACATCGAGGGTAATACCAGAATCTATCAGGTAATCGAAGTCATCGGCATAATCATTGAAGCGCTTGTTTTTGTTGGCTTCAATATCCTTAAAAACCATTCGCTTCTTCTTGTTTTCCATAGTCGACGGAATCATACCGTAAATCCTGCGGAGGTGTAATTTATGCTCCTTGTCATATTTCGATGCATCATCGGCATAGAGGCGTCGGATGTCTTGCTGCTGCTGACGGATGACTGTGATGTTCTGGCTCTCAATGAATACGTTGACATCATCGGGGAAACCTCCCACTAGGAGATACTTCTTAAAATAGTCAAGAATGGTGGCATGAATGTTCGCAGTGAGTGCTTCTCGCTTCTCAAACTGATTGCGCATATAGTGGATTACATCTGGGCCCACGCTGTTGGCAATCAGAAATTCTTCGAAATCCAGAGGATACATGTCCATGATGGTGATGCTGCCCATCGGTATGAAGGTGTCGTGACGTAGCGTGATGCCTAGCAGGGAGCCACTGGTGATATAGTGATAACGGCCATCATTGCGTAGTGACTTCAGCATGGAAATGAGGTGGGGATATTCCTGTATCTCGTCAAGAAAGATGATTGTATCATCGAATTTGCCCAACTTTGTGCCTGCAATAGCACTTATCTGAAGATAGAAATCTGCATTCTGCTTCACTCTTGCGAATAGTTCAGGTCCGCGCTTGTCATCTGCAAGGTTTATTTCTACATAGTTTTTGAACATATTGGTGCAGATATGACGTATGATAAACGACTTGCCAGTTTGGCGTGCACCTTCTAGCATCAGTATCTTATCTGATGTAAGGAGGTGGTTTTCTATCTTCTTCTGAATCTTTCTGTAAAGCATATTCCTTCATTTTTGAACTGATGCTGCAAAAGTACTGAAATAAAAGCATATAGCCAAATCTTTCTGCGTTTTCTTATTGTTATCACTAATTATTTTCTGCGTTTTCCTATAGATTTGTCATTATTATTATAGCGTTTTCCTCTCAAAAGAAAAAAACATCGTCAGAAAAAACGTAGGGAACATTTTTTCTGACGACTAAGCATGGAAAGAATTGACTTCCAGCTACTATGATGAGAATATTCTTATTTTAATATCATGAATTTCTTTCCATTCCGTATGTAGACCTTGTTAGGTTGCACGGATTTCACCATCATTCCATCAAGAGAATAGACTGGAGACGACGGCGTCTCGTCTGAGACGACAGGAGAAATGCCCGTAGTACTGCCATCGGATAACAGGACTTTTGTGAGATGAACGCCATAGCCTTGGATATACATTCCTCCGGTCTTGAGCGTATTCAAGGTCGAAGCATCAAACGAAATGGCTGTTACCTGACTATTCGCAGATGCCGTAGGTGCAAACTGACTCTCTGTCGTGGCATCGCCGTCAACGAGAATCTTACTCAGTTTAGCCCAACTGCCCGACATCAACTGTATGTTATAATAAGAGGCACCATTGTCGGTGGTATAGGTCAGCACCACCCTACTCTTTTCGGTAAAGTTGGCGAAATTGCTTGCAGGTATGTTCAGTTGCAGACCATCGCCCCAGTTCAGAGCTGCGTTCCCCTCCCAAAAAGTGGTACCTGTATAAGTAGGAGCTGTATTAGTATCATCGTTACTGCTGTTCTCGTCATACTCCGTAGCCGAACCTTCCTGAATGCCTTTCAGAAAATAGGTTTCATCCACCGACATATTGTTCTTCCGATTGAAGATGCCGAATTTCTCCGTACCATTTCCGAATGTATTGTTGTCCCAAACGAACGAAGCGAACCCATGTCGGCGAGCCTCAGATGCAACACTCTTCAGATAATATTGCATATTCTCCTCCTGGGTGGTCTGATCGTCAGTTGTATAATGATGAGAGACGCCATACTCTCCTAAGACGACACCGACACCCTGGTCGTACCATTGTTTCTTAATCTGCGCAAACAAGTTCTTCAGTGTCTTCTCGTTTTCCGAAGGGATGCTACCCTTGTCACTATAGGCAGATCCCCAATAATTATAGAAGCCGTCGCCTGTTTTTCCACTGCAATAACTGTATGGACTATAATAATGGAACTCCACCGACAGACGCTTCTCCACCTTATCGGTAGGCACCACCAACCCTGTCAGACCGTACGACGGGTTGCACGAATAGGTTTGGACAATAAGATTCCGATAATAATTCTTTCCACCTGTGGCGCGAACCGCATCCACAAATGTCTGATTATAACTGTTCATCACGGCATTGTTCTCGGAAGTAGGTGATTGCCAGTTGACCTGCACTTCGTTGACACCTGCGAAAGCGAGATTGTTGCCATAATCGCGAAACTCGGTAGCTATCTGTTTCCATAGAACCGCAAGTTTACGGTTGTTTTCGGTCTGTCTATCATAAGTGGGATGATATTCCAACAAGAGTTCATGATGCGTATTAAGAACCACCTTCAAGTTCAGTTCCATACACCAGTCGACGACCTGTTTCACGCGAGCCATCCATTTGCTGTCAATCGCCATGGTGGTCGGATCCGTTACGTGAGGCAGCCATCTTACAGGAATACGGACAGCATCGAATCCTGCGTTTTTGACTGCAGCGAGCATATCCTTGGTCGTCTTCGGGTTCCCCCATGCCGTCTCCCATTCATTGAAATCGGTGACGAAAATGTTTATCCATTTACTGTTCGTGTCATCCCAGTCGGCACCTGCACTTTCCAAAGAGTTGCCCAGATTCCAGCCCATTTTTATTTCTTTCGTCCAGGTCTGTGCATCTTCGTCCATGCCTGTGGCATCAGCCGGTATGTCCAAAGTCTGTGCGGAAATATAATTCACACAAGCAAATGCAAATAATAAAATAATATTTCTTTTTTTCATAATAAGTAGAGTTTTCTTATCAATATCTGAGTGCAAAGGTAAATAATTCGTGGTATTATGAGGTTTCTATGCTAACAATTCAGGGTTATTATACTGACAATTCAATTTTTTATTGGTAAAAAAGGATGAAAATCATTGATTATTGCTATCTTTGTATGTATTTAAATCAATATGAAGATCAAACCTATGCAATTATTACGGAAAGTAAGGCATGTATTAGCCATCTGCCTCTTTACTTGTTCTGTAACGGTCTTTGCACAACAGGGCACAGACCGGCATAACTTCATATTCTCGAATTTAAACACGAGCGACGGTCTGAGCAGTGCCCGTATCTATTCCATTATGCAGAGTGCCGACGGTGCGATGTGGTTCGGTACCAAGAATGGTGTCGACCGATATAATGGATATTCTATACAAAACTACGATTTATTCAAAAAGACCAGATTCAGTGATGCCTGCGGCCGAAGTGTACAAATGGTGAGTGATTCCCGAAAAAACATTTATGCGTATGACAATAAGGGGAAAATTTATGCTTACAATGTCGCTCTTGACAGATTTGAATTGAAATATGATTTGGGTATCATCTTATCCAGGCCTGTTATTCTCAATAATGTATATATTGACAACCAACTTAATTTTTATTTTGCACTAGACGATGGACTGTACTTCATCCGAAACAACAGTAAAAGTGGGTTCATCTGCCACCATATCTTGGTTAACAACCTGAACATGATCAGCTCGGGCGAAGGACAGTTGATTGTAGGTACCGAACATGGGGCCTTCATCTATTCCACGAAAACAGGAAAGATGAAATGCATTACAAAATCCATATCAGTTTTATCATCCTTCTTCGATGCCCCTACCCGACGTTTATGGCTAGGTTCTTTTCATCATGGCATCAAGGTTTATGACACACGCAGTTGGAAAGAAATACCAATGCCGGCTCTTGCCAGTCTGCCCAAAACACCTGTCCGTTCAATAGAACGGATGAACACTTCGACCTTACTTTTCGGTATTGACGGTGCGGGTGTATACGCTTCTCTACGCGACGGAAAAGCAGCGTGGCTGCTCTTCAATGCCGAAGACAAAACCAATAATGCGCTTCACGGGAACGGCATATACAGTATCTGTACAGACCGTTTTGGTGATATCTGGATGGGGTCATACTCTGGTGGTATTGATATGGCTATCCCGATAGGTCATGTCATGGAGATTGTACAGCACGAGTATCTCAACGACCAGTCGTTGGTAAACAGTTGTGTCAACTGCGTCATGGAAGATAAGGCAGGGAATATCTGGTATGCGACCGACCAGGGTGTGAGCATGCAGGACAAAAAGACAGGCAGATGGAAACATTCGCTATATAATAAAGTGGCCATCACTCTTTGTCCCGACAGTCATGGTGGGATACTTGTGGGGACTTATGGAGACGGTGTCTTTGAAGTTTCCCCGAATGGGACTGTGCGTCAGGCTTATTCAGTATCCAACGGAATACTGAAAACGGACTATGTATATAGTCTGTTAAAGGATAATAGTGGCAATATATGGATCGGTTGTCTTGACGGACCTACTGTCATGATAGGAAACGGCGTCAGAAAATATTATGATGTGCAACAGGTACAGACCATGACCGAGATGCCCGACAGCCGAATAGCAATCGGCACATCAAACGGACTTTATGTCATCGATAAGAACAGGGGAAAAATCGAACCGTATTTCACGATAAGAGATTTTCCAAAAAGAGATGTCAACTATTTCATCCAGTCGGTACTTTTTGTCAACAAGGATGTGGCTTGGATAGCTACCGACGGTGGCGGTATCTATGTCTACAACAAGAAACAGAAACGACTCAGAAACATCAATACATCAAACGGACTGCCGTCGAACACCGTCTACGCATTAGGCAAAGACAGGTTGGGACGCATTTTTGCCAGTACAGAGCTGGGACTCGCTGTCGTTTCATCGAAAGACATGAAAGTGGTCAATATCAATTTTGTGAAAGGTCTTGACCGTGAATACAAAAGGATGTCGATAGCCACGATGCATAACGGCGATTTTATTCTAGGAACGAGTAGCGGTGCCGTCATCATCAATCCTCAACAGATTGCAGCACTTAACTACAAGACGAACCTACGTCTTGTGCGAATTGAACTCGAGGGAATAAATGACAACGAAGAAACTCAATGGCGAACCGACACATATAAAATGATGCGGGAAGGCTCCCTTCGACTTTCTCACGACCAAAACACATTCGATATCGTTTTCGAGAGTATCAACTACAAATATCAGCATGACATCGCTTACCAATATATGCTTGAAGGATTTGATAAATACTGGAGTAAACCTTCGCGGAACCAAAATGCCCATTACACCAACTTACCCCCGGGTAATTATCGGTTTATTGTGAAAAGCATCAGTAGAAGCGACGGCAAAACAATCAGTCAGAAAAGTATTGATATACATATAGCGCAACCCTGGTGGAATTCGTGGATGGCATGGATGATATATACAGCCATATTTGTTGCATTGATATATCTGGCATGGCAATTCTATCACGACCGGCTGGAACACAGATATTATGACGAAAAGATACGTTTCTTTGTAAATACCGCACACGACATACGTACTCCACTGAGTCTTGTGCTTGCCCCACTGAATGATATAGCAGAGGACAGTACGCTCAACGGCAATACGCGCAACTATCTGGACATTGCCCGGAGAAACGGAGAAAAACTATTGAAAATGGTGACCCAACTGCTCGATTTTCAGAAGGTAGAAAGAAAACTGACCAATATGAACGTACGGCAACTGAATCTCAGGACTATGCTCAACGAACAGATCGATAAATTCTCACTTGTAGCCAGCAAGAAGAATATCAGTCTGACGTTAGACGAATGTCCTGAAGATGAAACAGTATGGATGGATACGGACATGGCTGACAAGATATTCGAGAACCTATTGTCGAACGCCGTGAAATATACGCTCAATGGAGGACATGTATGTATCCGCGCATGGAATGATGACAGTCATATATACATAGAGGTGAAGGACGACGGCATCGGTATTCCGAAAAAGTCGCAAAAACATATCTTCCAGAATTTCTACCGTGCAGATAATGCGGTCAATTCGAAAGAGACAGGAAGCGGTCTTGGACTGATGCTGGTGGAACGCCTTGTGGCACAGCATCATGGTAAACTGACTTTTGAAAGTGAAGAAAACAATGGTTCCACATTCCTTATGACACTGCACAAGGGGTACGAACATTTAAAGGAATTCCTTGATAAGACAAGTGATGCTGTCACCGACAGCAGACCAGAGAGCTACTCCGGCAATCTTCAGGAAGCCAGTCCTCCGACAGAGACTGACGAAAACAAAGAAACAATCCTGTTTGTTGATGACAACGATGAACTGCGCAACTACATCCGACTGACATTCAGTTCATCCTATCATGTTCAGACGGTTGATAGCGGGGAAGCTGCATTGGCTTTTCTGGAACATGAAGTGTGCGACATCGTTGTCTCTGATGTGATGATGCCCGGCATGAATGGAAACGACTTATGCCATATCATCAAAGAAAATCCTGAAACATCATGGTTGCCTGTTATCCTGCTTACAGCCATATCAGGGCGCGACTTCGTCATCAAAGGACTGGAAAAAGGTGCCGACGACTATATCACCAAACCTTTTGATGTAGAAATTCTTAAAAAGAAAATAGACAGTATTCTTCTCAATCACCGCAGACTGAGCAAATATTATCTGAAACATTCGTTAGACATCGCCCGTCAAGACACCAGCGGACAAGAACCTGAGGAATTGATTGAAGAAGAGCGGAATGAAATCAATGAAAGCGACCAAGAATTTGTTGAGAAGGTCACCTCAATCGTGATGGAAAACCTTGCATCCACCGATTTTAATATAGACGGATTATGCAGGGAAATGGCCATGAGCCGTACACTTTTCTATGGTCGGCTGAAAAAACTGACATCCAAATCTCCACAAGATTTCATCCGTATCATCCGTCTTGAAAGGGCCGCCTCTTTGATAAAAGAAGGTAAATCGGTACTGGATGTCTCTGTTTCGACAGGCTTCGTCAATGTGAAACATTTTAGTACCACATTTAAAAAGCATTTTGGGGTTTCTCCTAGTAAGTATAAGTAAATCAAGTATTTACACTAGAAATAGAAAGGTTTCAAATAACAATATGTTAGATTTGAAACCTTTTTTGTTTGTATACAAACCTACCTTAAACATTTTACTTTTACTTTTGCACCGTCAATTTTTGTTAATAACATAACTTATACAAATGAACAAACTTAATCATGAATTTGTTAGTGTACTGTGTGCAAGTTTAATTTTCTTGCCACTGGGTGTACAGCGATTGTGTGCAACTGAACCTAATGTTGCTGTAACGCAGCAGTCGCAAAAAATTTCGGGAACTGTTTCGGACGGAACAGAACCGATCATTGGTGCCAGTATCACTGTAAAAGGTAATGGACAAGGAGTCGTTACCGATCTGAATGGGCGTTTTACTCTTGATGTAAAACCCGGAACTTTGTTAACCGTCAGTTATATGGGCTACAAATCTGTCGTAGTAAAGGCGGCGGACAATATGAGAATAGTGCTCAAAGAAGACGCTAAGATGATAGACGAGGTGGTAGTGACAGCTCTTGGTATCAAGCGCGACCGCAAGGCTCTTGGATATGGCGTAGGTGAAGTGAAGGGTGATGAACTGAAAAAGGCGAAGGAAACCAATGTCATCAACTCTTTGGCGGGTAAGATACCTGGACTCGTCATCAGTCAGACGGCAGGCGGACCTTCAGGTTCCACTCGTGTCATCCTGCGTGGTAGTACCGAAATGACCGGAAACAACCAACCTCTCTATGTAGTAGACGGAGTGCCTTTGGACAATACCAACTTCGGTAGTGCCGGTACTTATGGTGGTTTTGACCTCGGTGACGGAATTTCGAGTATCAATCCTGATGATATAGAAAACATGTCAGTACTGAAAGGTCCTGCGGCATCTGCTCTCTATGGTAGTAGAGCTTCACATGGTGTGATCCTTATCACTACAAAGAAAGCGGCCAAAGACAAGTTCAGTCTTGAATACAATGGTTCCATAACAATGGATACCCAACTTGCCAAATGGAATAACATACAGCAGGTATATGGTATGGGTAGTAACGGTAATTACAGTTACGACGCTGTTTCCAACACGAATAAGAGTTGGGGACCAAAGGCTGACGGAACGAATATGCTGAAATATTTCGATGGCGTAGAGCGTCCTTATAATATTATTCCTGACAACACTTCTGAATTTTTCCGCACGGGTTATACAGCAACGAATACGGCTATTGTCGGAGTAAACAGTGGCGCCACAGGAGTTCGTTTCACCTATACCGATATGCGCAACAATGATATTGTCCCCAACACAAATATGAGCCGCGATATCTTCAATATTCGTGCCAACACATCTGCTGGAAAATTCGATTTCGATTTCAGCGCCAACTATACACGTGAGTATGTGAAGAACCGTCCTGCATTGGGTGACAGCAAGTCGAACATCGGTAAGAACCTGATGACACTTGCCACAACTTATGATCAGGAATGGCTTAAGACCTATCAGGACCAGAACGGTGAATATTCCAACTGGAACGGCATGGACCCATATAATGTGAATCCTTATTGGGATGTATACAAGAATTCGAACGAGTCGAAGAAAGACCAGTTCCGTCTCACGGCCAAGGTAACATGGAACGTCTCCAAACACTTTAAGTTGCAGGGAACGATGGGAGCCGATCTGAATTGGTTCATGTTCAATGACTTCAAAGCACCTACGACTCCGGGATTTGAAGCTGGAAGAATGCAAAACAGCAATTTCCGGAACCGTATGTACAACTACGAAATACTCGCTTTATATAATAACACATGGGGCAATTTCGACTTCAACGCCACATTGGGCGGTAATGTATATAAGGTGAACAACCTTACCTCTGTCATCACCGCGCAGGATATGCAGATACGCGATGTAGTGGCACTGATGAGTTTCAACGAAACAAGCATCGAAGAGAACACGTATCGGAAGCAAATTAATTCTGTTTATGGTTCAGTCAATGTGGGTTGGAAACATCTGTTATATCTTGATGCTACACTGCGTGGCGACCAGAGTTCCACGTTGCCTGTAAGTAATAATGTATATGTATATCCATCATTCTCAGGTAGTTTTGTCTTCTCCGAACTGGCTAAACTCGGAAAAATCATGCCTTATGGTAAACTGCGTATGTCGTGGGCGCAAGTAGGTAGCGACACAGACCCTTATCAGTTGGGACTCGTTTACACAAAGTCCAGATTCACCTATCCGGGATACACCATCGGCAGTATCAACAACAATACCATACCGAATAAAGATCTGAAACCAACAAAGACCAACTCTTTCGAAATCGGTCTTGAGGCTAAATTCCTGAACAACCGTATCGGACTTGATATGACTTATTATTCTCAGAAGAGTAAAAACCAGATTATGGGTATGGCCACATCATGGACTTCAGGTTACACTTACCGTCTGATAAACGCAGGAGAGATTGACAACAAGGGTATTGAAATCGCTCTGAACACTCGACCGATACAGACAAAGGATTTTTCTTGGGACTTGAATTTCAACTTCTCGAAGAACAGCAATAAGGTCGTACAACTTGTCGATAACATGGATATGTTCGAACTGGAAAAAGCATCATGGCTGGATGTGCAGGTAGCTGCAAAAGTAGGCGAGAATTTCGGTTCGATCATCGGTCCCGACTTCAAACGTAATGATGCCGGACAGATTCTCATCGACCCGAAGACAGGACTTCCTGAATATGATAAGAGTAATCACGTGTTAGGCAACGCATCTTGGGACTGGACAGGTGGTCTGACCACTTCTTTTACATACAAGAATGTATCACTATCAGCTATTTTCGATGTAAAAGTGGGAGCTGATCTCTATTCTATGTCAGCCCGTGCCGCTTACGAATCTGGAAAGACGACACAGACACTGGAAGGTCGTGAAGCTTGGTATCTGTCAGAAGAACAACGCCAGGAAGCTGGTTATCCCAAAGGCTCAGCCAACTGGAAAGCGACCGGCGGATTCGTCGCTCCCGGTGTAATCGACAATGGTGACGGCACCTATAAGGCAAACGATATTTACATTAATCCTGAAGACTACTGGATGAGCGTATGCCGCAATGCTCCGTCAATGTTCATCTATGACAATTCATATATCAAATGCCGTGAACTGACACTGAGTTACAATGTTCCGACATCTTGGTTGAAAAACATCGTAAAATCTCTCTCTGTATCGTTCGTTGCACGTAATCCGTTCATCGTTTGGAAGAACATCCCGAACATCGATCCAGACTCTAACTACAACAACACTACCGGTATGGGACTTGAATACGGTTCTCTCCCATCACGCAAGAGTTATGGTTTCAATGTCAACGTGAAATTTTAATTATTATAAGCAGAAATTACAATGAAAAAATACAAATTATATATCACGGCAGCATTAGTGGCTAGTGCCATCACATTCACTTCTTGTAGTGATGATTACATGACGAGCCTGAATACAGATCCTTCGAAGGCTGCCACTATTGATCCGAATGCCCAACTCACAACGGGCGAACTTCAGGTATATGGCGACATCGCTATGATGGAAACCGTACGCAGTTATCTCTATGCGTTCAATCAGCAGTTGATGGGCTGTTGGAACACCACTAATTACGGAGGGCGCCACACGGTTGACAATAATGAGATGACTCATGTATGGCAACTGTTATATCCTATAGCTATCAAGAATGTGACTGATGCAGAAAGTCGTACGCATAATGATGCCTCAAAAACGAATATCAATGCTGCTTTACGCGTGTACCGCACTTATCTGATGTCTGTCATCTCTGATATCTACGGAGACGCACCATACAAAGAGGCAGGCATGGGTTACATCAATGGAATCGCTACGCCGAAGTTTGACAAACAGGAGGATATATACAGTGATTTCTTCGCCCAGTTGGACACAGCTCTGACTCAGTTTGACGCATCTAAAGACAAGATTACAGGCGATGTCATATATAAAGGTGATATCGCAAAATGGAAAAAGTTTGCCAATTCTCTACGTATGCGTTATGCCATACGTATCTCTGATGTGGCTCCTGAACTTGCCAAAACTGAATTTCTGAAAGCGGCAAATGACCCTAATGGTGTCATGGAATCATCTTCTGATGATGCACTGATCAAATACATCAATGTTTCTTTCAGTTTCGGTTCCGAGGCTTATGTCGATTATCGTGCCAACCGTATATCTCAGTTGCTCTTCGGTAACGACCCCTCTAATAACCCAAGTTATATCTGTTCTACATTCTACAATCAGATGAAAAACACAAACGATCCGCGCACATACAGAATTGCCCGTTTCTATTATGACGGTCTGATGAGTGCCACAGGTCCTGACAATCGTGTAGACTTGACGGATGAGATTCTGAACGGGGGCGTCAAAGTGGAACCTCGCGACCCGGGAGCTTATTCATGGGAACCATGGCCGGCAGGATACAAGAGTACGATACTGACAGAGATGGCTAAATCGAATTCTAAGATTGACCCTAACCTTGCACGTGAGGTGGAGCCTAAGTTGGCGACCAACTTCCTCAAAGCTGAGAATCCGGGCGTTGTGATGACATCTGCTGAAGTAGATTTCCTCATGGCTGAGGCTGGTGTAAAAGGATGGCTGCAAAGCAGTATTTCTGCAGAGGATTATTATAAATCGGGCGTAAGAAAAGCGATGCAGTTCCTTAGCGACAACTACGGTTGCGACCCGATCTCTTCTTCAGAAATTGATACCTATCTGGCAAACAACGATTTCGGTCACACTGCAGAGAAACAAAAGGAGGCAATCAATGTACAGGCGTGGATTCTCCACTTCACGAATCCATTCGAGTGCTGGGCAAATGTAAGACGTTCCGGTTACCCGCGCATGAAATCTCCTGCTGATTATGGCTTTGGTCAATTTCTCACAGGCGGAACAGAAATACCAGTACGTCTTTGTTATCCAGTGTTGGAATCCTCATACAATAAAGTCAACTATCAGGAAGCCCTCGACCGCATGGGCGGTACAGACGACTGGCACACACATGTATGGTGGGATGTTAAGTAATTACAGATCGTATAATAGACATAATAAAGAAAAAAATGAAAAAGATATATTTAATATTGCTGTCCTTCATGACGCTATGTGTCATATTCACTTCATGTAGCGCAGAAGATCCGTTTTCAACAGCGACTTCGGATGATAATCCACGTATTCTGGACCCGATCTTCCCTGACAGATCAAACGGACAACTGGCGACTTTCGCCACTATATCACGTACGGATACACTGAATATGAAACTCACTGTGACGCCAGCCGACTATACGACTGTCACTTATTCTATCGATGATCAAGAGGTTGCTGAAGGCAAAGAACTTAAATTGCCTCTGCTGGCAGGTACTTATACAATCAAAATTGTTGCTGCCACTCAGGCAGGAAAGTCGACAAGCCGTGAGGGACTCGTTGTAGTAAAACCATTAAGTACAGACCCCTACTCATCTCCAGTGGCATCAGAGCGTATTGTGGCACCTGCTACCAAAGCACGCCTTCTGGGTGTTAATCTAGCCGGAGTAAAAAGTTTAAAAATAGGAACGACGGCTGTCAATGATATTACGTATGGAAAGGACGGAGATCAGGAATATATAGAATATGCTGTTCCTTCAGATATAGCCGAAGGTTCTTATCGGATGATTCTCATAGATAATGACGGTAATGAATATGGCGCAGAAAGCGTAACAGTAAGTAAAGCTGCGCTCGTCGTTTCAGGTGCCACACGTGCCAATGCCAATTCTGCATGGACACTGAAAGGTATCAACCTTGAGAATGTCGCATCTGTCACTATTGGCGACCAGACTGTCACGGCGTTCTCTAACCAGACAGCAACAGAACTGACGTTTACCTGTCCTGCTCTCTCAGATGGTGATTATGTAGTAACCGGTAAGACAAAAGACGGACAGACATTGCAGTTTTACACTTCAACAGGTGCGAAGAGTCAGATCACAGCGACCATCTCATCTGAAATAACTCTTTGGGAAGGTCATCATTATGTGTCATGGGAATATCCTGACGGCAATCCTAACAAGACTTTCAATTTAATTGGCATGGACAAGTTCGCCACATTTAAAGCAGGTTCCACACTACGCATATACTACACGCTTGAACCATCTGCTACCTATCATCAGATGCAGACGACGACAGGTTGGTGGACCAATCTACCTGGAACAAGTAAAATAGACTTACCTGCCGATGGTGTGAAAGAAGTGCTGCTCACTCAAGAAGCATTGGACCTGATTCAGGCACAAGGTGGATTCCTCTGTGTAGGTCACGGATATTATGTAGACAGAGTTTCAATACAATAAAACAATAGGTAAAGATGAAAAGGATAATAATGGCTGCCTTCGTAGCAGTCAGTACGATAGGAATGGGGGCTCAAAGCGCCCCCATCTATCTAAATCCTCAAAAACCATTAGAGGAACGTGTCCAAGACGCACTCAGCAAGATGACGACACATGAAAAAGTGATGCTTCTCCATGCGCAGAGCAAGTTTACTTCTGCTGGTGTTCCCCGTCTCGGAATACGTCAACTGAATATGGATGACGGTCCTCATGGTGTACGCGAAGAACTGGAATGGAACTCATGGAACCCTGCCAGGTATACAAACGATTCTATTGTAGCTTTCCCTTCACTCACATGTCTGGCCTCAACTTGGAACCGATTACTTTCAGCACGCTATGGCAATGCTGTCAGTGAAGAATTCGCTTTCCGGGGCAAGGATATCATGCTAGGACCTGGTGTCAATATTGCCAGAACTCCACTGTGCGGCCGTAACTTTGAGTATATGGGTGAAGATCCTTATCTCTCGGGTGCAATGGTAACTCCGTATATTCAGAGTGCTCAGAAAAATGGTGTGGCATGCTGTCTAAAACATTTTGCATTAAACAATCAGGAAATTGACCGTTTCAAGGTCAATGTGAATGTCAGTGAACGTGCACTCAACGAGATTTACCTGCCGGCATTCAAGAATGCGGTGGTCGACGGCGGAGTATGGACCGTGATGGGTTCTTACCCTTTGTGGAATCATATACACATGTGCCATAACGATAAATTGCTCAATGGCATCCTGAAAGGTGAATGGAAGTTTGACGGCGCTCTTATCAGCGACTGGGGCGGTACGACAGATACATGGCAGGCCGCCACCGGAGGACTCGATATAGAAATGGGTACCTTCACAGACGGTAAGACAAAAGAGGCAGAATTCGGTTATAACGACTATTATCTTGCCGACCCATTCGAAAAACTCATCAATGAGGGTAAGATCCCCATGAGTGTGCTCAACGATAAGGCGGCACGTGTATTACGTACCATTTTCCGGACATCTATGAATACCAACAAAGTAATCGGTTCTCAGTGTTCGGATGCTCATTATGATGTGTGTCGCGAGATTGGTGAAGAAGGCATCATATTACTCAAAAACGCTCAGTCGATTTTACCTCTACAACCTAAGAAATATAAATGCATACTCATTGTAGGCGAAAATGCCACACGTATTCTCACCCTTGGCGGCGGCTCTTCTGAACTCAAGACATTGCGTGACATTTCTCCATTGGAAAGTTTATGTCATTTTTTTGGCAACGGGATTGAATACGCCAAAGGATATGAAAGCGGAAAGGTACTTTATGACAAAGTAGATTCTGTTGACCCCAATCTGCAGAAGACGCTCCACGATGAGGCAGTAACGAAAGCGAAAGTTGCCGATTTGGTCATCTTTATCGGTGGACTGAATAAAAACACTCGTCAGGATTGTGAAAATGGCGACCGTGAAAATTACGATCTTCCTTTTGGTCAGAACCAACTAATCAGTGATTTGTCCAAAGTCCAAAAGAACCTGATTGTTGTTACTTTCGGTGGAAATGCATACGCCACGCCATGGATTGACAAAGTAAAAGGTCTGGTTCACTGTTGGTATCTAGGTTCAATGGCTGGCGAGAGTCTTACCAATGTCCTCAGCGGTAAGGTAAATCCCAGTGGCAAATTGCCTGTTACATTTGGCAAGGACCTTGATGATTATGGTTTTGCACATTATGGGAAAGAGGCCTATCCCGGAGTTGACGGTCAAGTGGATTATAAAGAAGACATCTACGTAGGTTACCGTTGGTTTGACACCAAACATATTACGCCAAGATTTCCTTTCGGTTTTGGTCTGAGTTATACGACCTTCAAGTATGGTAAAGCTACTCTATCTGCCGACAGGATATCATCCAATGGACACATTTCACTGAGGATACCTATCACCAATACAGGTAAATGTTTCGGGAAGGAAATTGTTCAATTGTATATCAGTGACGAACAGTGCTCTGTCAATCGTCCGGCCAAAGAACTGAAGGGATTCGAAAAAGTATCTCTGAATCCGGGTGAAACGAAAACTGTCACGTTCAATATCACCCCAGAACAATTGCAGTACTACAATTCCGACAAGCATTCATGGGTTTCTGAACCAGGGAAATTTAAAGTCTACGTTTGTGCATCATCATCAGATATCAGAAGTTCTGTTGACTTTGAACTTCTTCCATAACAATTGCACATCACATTTTACTAATAAAAGTTATCTTAAGGACAGAAGTCGGCAACGGAAAAGACGTTGTCGACTTCTGTTGATTTAACTATTCTTCTTGTAACTGAACACAGCCCAACCATCCATGACAACTGCCAGAAAAGCGAGTGCAACAACCTGCGGCATTATACTCTGGAAGTCACCACCGCGCACAAAGACTGTTCGTATGGCATCTATGAAATAATGCATCGGATTGATATATGTAGTGAGATACGCCCAATGAGGCATAGAACGGACAGGGGTAAACAGACCGCTCATCAGCATCAGTATCACCACAAAGAACCACATCATAAATACAGCCTGCTGCATGGTTTCATTATAATTGGATATAATCAGTCCGAAACCGCTGAATATGAATGCCAAAAGCATGGCCAATAGGTATACAAGTGCAAGATTGCCGGCTGATGTAATACCATACACTGCCCACGAGAGGATAAAACAGAGCGTCATCACAACAATAGCGATAATCCAATAAGGTATGAGTTTCGCCAGAATAAATGTCCACTTGCTCACAGGTGTCACGTTGATGGCCTCAATAGTTCCGCTTTCCTTCTCTCCGACAATATTCAGTGCAGGCAGGAAACCGCACAGCAGCATGACAAGGATAGCCATAAGCGACGGTATCATAAACACTTTATAATTCAAATGTTTGTTATACAGATAAAGCGTAGACAGTTTAGAATTAACAGCTGCCGTTTCAGGCGAAACATATTGAGTGACTATATTACTCAGATATGAACTGCCCATCGACCCTTTCGTACCGTTCACGGCATTGGCGGCGACCAATATCTGAGGATGGAAACCGTTCGTCAAGTCCTTCTCCATATTGGCTGGTATCTCAACGATGACATCAGCTTTCGACTCTTCCACTTCTTTCAGGGCATCTGTATAACTGGATTTCTGTCCATGGAGGATAAAATAGTTGCTAGCCTCAATATGGTGAACCAGTTGTTGAGAGAATGTGGAACGATCGTTGTCGACTACATCCACTACGATATTCTTGATTTCCATATTCATCACCCAAGGCATCACACACATGATGACGATAGGAAACACGATGATGAGTTTGGGCAGAAAAGCGTTACGCCTGATCTGCAGAAATTCTTTACGTATGAGATATTTCAGTGTCATTATTCTAATCGTTTATTAAATTTCGCGAGGGCTATGCCCAAGAAAAAGATTGTCATACATGAAAGGACAGTGAGTTCCTGTAAAACACTGTCGATACCTGTACCCATAATCATCAGTTTACGCATGGCCGAAATATAGTATCTCGGAGGCATCACAGCCGACACCCACTGCAGGATAGCCGGCATACTCTCTATAGGGAACATCATCCCGCTGAGCATGATACATGGCATCAGCAATACCATCGCAGAAAGCAGCAAAGCAACCAACTGCGTCTGGGCGATGGATGATATCAGCAGTCCCAACGACAGTGCCATCATGATATAGATACATGAGATACCGATAATCCAGAAAAGACTGCCCGTCAATGGAACCAGAAGAATATATTTAGACATCAGCAGTATCGTAATGAGTACCATAAAGGCAAGCACCATATAGGGGATGGCCTTAGAGATAATAATCAGGATAGGACGTATCGGACTGACGAGCAACACTTCCATTGTTCCCCGTTCTTTCTCTTTGACGATACTGATAGAAGTCATCATGGCACAGATAAGCATCAGGAGCATACCCATAATACCAGGGACAAAATTGTAGGCGCTCTTCATCTGAGGGTTATAGAGCAACTTGGCACTAATCAGTGGCGGTGACGCAGACGGAACACTGTTCATCAGATGCTGAGACATAATCTGAGTGGCATAATTGCTGTATTGCTGAGCCATATTGGGGTCGGCTCCATCAGCAAGAATCTGTAATCCGCCTTTCTTACTTGCAAAATTCTGAGAAAAGACAATCGCTATATCCGCTTTTTGGTCGCGGATGAGCCGTTCTGCTTCTGCCGGTGTACTGACACTGTACATGATATCAAAATACTCGCTTGTGCCGAGAGCTGTTATCATATTTTGCGTCTGATAGTCCTGGGATGATGTGACCACTACAGTTCGTACATCCTTCACATCAGTAGTAATGGCAAAACCAAAGAGCAGCATCATGACGACAGGCATACCGAAAAGAATAAGCATCGTACGCTTGTCGCGGAAGATATGCTTAGATTCCTTGATGACAAATGATATAAATTGCTTCATTGAATTTCATTTTAAGTTTTAATCGCCTGAGCGTGTAGCCTGACGCGCGAGATAGGTGAACACACCATCCATATCTGGTTTCCCGTATGTCTTTTTCAGTTCTGCGGGTGAACCCATAGCTTTTATCTTGCCGTCGACCATGATTGAGATGCGGTCGCAATATTCAGCCTCATCCATATAATGGGTGGTGACAAAGACGGTGATGCCTCGAGCGGCAGCCGCGTAAATCAGTTCCCAGAACTGTCCACGGGTTGCAGGGTCCACACCGCCTGTCGGTTCATCGAGGAACACTACTTCCGGTTCATGGAATATACTTACCGAGAACGCAAGTTTCTGTTTCCAACCGAGAGGGATGCTTGCCACGATATCGTTCTTATGTTCAGAGAAATTCAGTTGTTCGAGCAATTCATCTGTTTTCCGTTTGATATCAGAGTCCTTCATACCATAGATGCCTCCGAAGAGTCGGATGTTTTCGGCTATTGTCAGATCTTCGTACAACGAAAACTTCTGACTCATATATCCGATGTGTTTCTTAATCTGTTCATACTCTTTCGAAACATCAAAACCTGCCACCTTACCATGTCCACTGGTAGGTTGGTTGAGTCCGGTAAGTATATGCATGGCGGTTGTCTTTCCTGCACCGTTAGCTCCGAGGAAACCGAAAATCTCTCCTCGTCTGACAGTGAAACTGATATCATCCACGGCATGGAACGTGCCAAAGGCTTTTACGAGATGCTCCACCTCTATTACGTTCTCGTCTTTCACTTCCATTGCATTCGATTTTTCTATCGCCGGAGGATTGAATACATCCCTGAAACGGTCGAGAATGATTTCAGGCGTATCTATGCCGCGCACCTCGCCATGGTCTAAAAAAGCGACACGACGGCATTGGCGCACTTCATCCAGATAAGGTGTGGCTGCCACGATAGTGATATCACGCTCGAGGAGAATCTGTAACATTTCCCAAAATTCCTTACGACTTACCGGGTCAACACCCGTAGTAGGTTCATCAAGAAACAGTACACTCGGCTGATGAACGAGGGCGCAACTGAGAGCCAGTTTCTGTTTCATACCACCGGAAAGGGCACCTGCCTTACGGTCCTTGAACGGTTCTATCTGTGAATAGATAGCCCGGATATAATCGTAGCCCTGTTCGATGGTAGTACCAAAGAGTGTCGCGAAGAATTTCAGATTCTCTTCTACGGTAAGGTCCTGATAAAGTGAAAATTTACCAGGCATATATCCTACTCGCTTACGGATGTCTTTCATCCCTTTTACAACATCGTATCCATCAACGGTAGCTGTCCCTTTATCTTGAAGAATCAGTGTAGCCATAATACGGAACATGGATGTCTTGCCAGCACCATCGGGACCGATCAGTCCGAAGATCTCGCCTTTATTTACCGAGAAGGAAACATCCTTGAGTGCCAGCACTTTGCCGTAACTTTTAGATATATGGTTCACTTCAATTGCATGAGACATGATTGGCGATTTTTAGAGTTTAACTTCTCCGTACATACCTATTTTGATGTAACCGTCATTCTTGACAGCAACCTTGATGGCGTAAACCAAATCGGCACGTTCATCATCGGTAAGAATTGTCTTGGGAGTAAATTCGCTCTTACTGCTGATCCATGTCACTGTACCTCGGTATTCCTTTTGGTTTCCATTACCATAATCACTGTACACCTTTACCTGTTGCCCTAACTTCACACTTTTCAGTTGATCTGATGTGATATAAGCCCGCAAATACATATTATCTGTATCGGCTATTTTGAATAAAGGTTTGCCGATTGTTGCGAACTCTCCCTGTTCGGCATATTTTTCAAGGACAGTACCTGATATAGGAGAATAGACATGACATTTTTGTAATTGGTCTATAATCTGTAATTTCTCGACATCCACTGTTCCCATCTGAGCTGAAAGACTCTTAGTGGATGTGTTCAACGAGGAAGTCTGCGCTTCAAGTTGACGTTCCAATACCTGCAACTGACTCTTCGCGTCATCAAGGACTTTGCGGTTGGCAGCATCTTCCTTGACCAATTGGGTATATCGGTTCACTTCCTGCTGTGCCTTGATTATCTGTTGACGTGTAGCGGCAATCTGTTTCTGTGTCTCCGGTTTCTGCGCCGAATAGACCAATTTGGTTGCACCCATCTGACGGGCTTTAAGATATAACTGTACGGTATCTATCAAACCAATCTGTCTTCCCTCTTCTATTCTGTCGCCTTCAGTAATACCAAACTGCATCAATTTTCCTGTCTGTTCGGCACTGACGGTTATCTCGGTGGCTTCGAAAGTTCCCGTAGCATCATAATCTTTGTTATTCTCTCCGCAAGCAACCAACAGTGCAGCTGCTGCAAATATCATCATCTTTTTCATATCGCTTAATTGTGCTTAATTGTTATTGATTGTCTTTAATGAATATATCTCTTTGAGTAACTGGATTTCGTGGAGTGCCTTCTGCTGACGGGCCTGACTCACGGCATTGATGTCACGCAACATTTCATTAATACTCTCCGTTCCCAGTTTTACTTTTTTCTCGCTTTTGCTACGTATTCGTTCACGAAGAGCGACGATATCATCATCCTGACTAATCTGTCGTCTGAGCGTACTGATGTTACCATTCGTGTTCTCGTTCTGCAATGAGTTGTTGAATAAGAATGTTTCCCTTTGTGAATCGATTATACGCCGTTGTGTCTCAATGTTCTTGATATCATTCTTACGTGTGTACAGAGCACCGATATTCCAACTAAGTGTCAGTCCGCCAGCCAACAGACCGTTGTTCATCATATCGGTAACAGAAGTGTGATATACACCCATACCGAATGCACTCAACTTTGGCAGCAGTTTGGTATCCAACTGTTTGCGTTGGGCATCAAGCAGAATACCCTGTGACTTGTAATAATCTATCTCAGGACGATTGTCGGTATTGTTTATCACATCCGCCATTGCCGGTTTCTGCAACACCGTACCCTCTCCCAGTTTCTTGCCTATAAAGACTCCTATCATTTGCAAGTAAGATGCACGTGATGTCTTTTGCGCATCAAGCGTCTGTTGAGCTTTTACCTGTTCCACCTTGACAGCGTCAAGATCTGTCTGATTGGCTACTCCCTCACTTATCATTGAAGTAATCGTCTTGTTGCTCAATGCGAGATCGTTCTGCAACAGTTCTGTTTGCCTAATCTGTTCATCGAGCGTGAGCACACCAAAATATAGTTGCTCGACTCGTTGATTGAGATCATACATATTCACATTGAGTTGATGCTTTTGAACTTCCGCCTGGGCGGCGGCGATATTCTTATTCGCCTTTACCTGTCCACCATCATAAATATTCTGATTAATCATCACCGAACCGGCAGCCATCCAGTTTTTCATATCCACACCTGCCTGCTTCATCTGATCAGTCAGATCCAACACATTCGTAAAAGCCAATCCGTTGACCGATGCACTAATTTGTGGTAACCAAGCCTTAGAAGCATTTTCAATAGTGAAATCACGAGTCTGCTCTACCAGATGATACTGTTTCACTGTCGGATAGTTGTCGTGTGCCAATTGCTTACAGTCTTCAAGTGTCAATGTCTGAGCATTCATTGGCAGCACTGCAACATACATCATTAATAATAATAGTTTTTTCATCTCTATCTTAATTTTTATGCAAAGGTATGGCAAAATTTATAATCTGCCGTTATCCTTTATATTGCAAAAATGTCCTTTTTGTTCGATTTATACTTACAAAAGGAACAGAATACTATAATTTTATTATCTTTGCATCATAAACAGATATCGTATCACCATATTATATATATAAGTTATGCAGAAGAAACCAGAATCACTTACATTCGAGCGTATGCGTGAAATGCTTGCATTAACAGAATCGGATATGCGCCACGACTTATTTATGAGCAAAGACCTAATGGTCATATCGGATGTGCAATCTGTAATAAAGAGATTTCTGAAAGTAGGCGGATTGTTCCGACTACAAGACTACCGTATGGGATTGGTACAGAATGGATGTGCACGGATAAGGATGAATCTGATTGACCGCAAGATGGAAAAAGGCATGATTGTTTTCCTCACACCTGGCACAATCGTTCAACCATTGGAAGCTAGTGAAGATTTTTCACTGACAGGCATGGCTATTTCACCAGAGATGCTGCATCTGTCACTCAACAATCGTCTTCCCGCCATTTATAATGGGAAGATGAGAGATGGCAGACTAGTTATAAGGGAACCAGAACTTGATATTATTCAAAGAATGTTCCTCCTGCTCCAAAAAGTTGCAAGAAAGGAAAACCACAGCGAACAAGTAGTATTGAACCTGATAGCTGCTATCTTGAATCAATATGACTTAATGTTCTGCGAATATGATACGCATCACGACAATAATTACACGAATGAAAGCTTTATTTTCGACCGCTTCATATATCTCGTCAACAACAATTGCAACCACGAACACCAAATGAGGTTTTATGCTGACAAGATGTGCCTGACCGAACGCTATCTGGGTACAGTCGTAAAACAGGCTAGCGATGTGACAGCTAAAGAATGGATAGACCGGGCAATCATCACCTCAGCTAAAATTATGCTAAAGCATGACAACAAGTCTGTAGCACAAATAGCCGAGGAACTAAATTTCCCCAATCCAAGTTTCTTCAGCAAATATTTCAAGCGGCTCGTAGAATGTACGCCTCAGGAATACCGGCATCAAGAATAAATAGTTTAACGTATGAAATTGTAATTATCCCATGCCTCACGTTCCGGCAACTGTTCTCCACCGTTCTTAATACTCTTCAACAGCCAGGAAACATTATTGGCCAGTGTCCGCATTGTCTGCAAACCCTCTCTGTCCTGAGCTGCCTCACCCTTATCGCGCCCGTATACAATATTCCAATACTGAGATGTCGCCATCGGCATATTGAGCATTTCGAAATACATATTTAGTCGCTGAAAAGTGACACTGGCACCTCCACGTCGACATACGGCAACTGATGCAGCTACCTTATTGGCATAGTAACTGGCTGGCGTAGAATAGAACAGTCGGTCTAACAGAGAGCACAAGGAACCGTTAGGGCCACCGTAATAGGTTGGACTGCCAACGATAAGAGCATCCGACTCCTTCAGCGTTTCCCTTATTTTAAGGTACACATCATCGGCAAATGCACAAATACCCTTCTCCTTACACGAATTGCATGCAATACAACCACGTACTGCTTTATTGCCTATCCAAACGATTTCAGCTTCTATACCATTCTTCTCTAGTTGCTTTGCTACCTCCGACAACGCAATAAATGTATTCCCCTCTTTACGGGGACTTCCATTAATTAGTAATGCTTTCATAATCTCTTTTTTTATTTATTGTTGCAAAGATAGTTCAATTTTTCAAAAAAGCAAAATAAGAACACTAATTAATCTGCTGAATGGACATGCTTACATTTACCGCTCCATTCTTTTACATCGACACGAATAATCTCCACACGGTGAAATGAACCATGAGCATACTTCTCGCCTACTACGGTATCATGAGGCGACAGTTTTTTAAGCATGAGACGCAAGGCGTTCATCTTCTCTTCGTCGCTGAGATGTATCACTGCTGTACCTCTGAGTATGATACTTTCATATTCGGTAGTAAACTTGTTAGGTATAAGATGTGTATGTCCTATCACGCAGAATGAGACATTCGGATGCTTCTCTATCCCACGTAATTTTCTTCCTTCAGGGGCACAATGAATATACAGACTGTCATTCCCGTCCCAAACATAATTGAGAGGAATGCCATAAGCCTCTCCGCTTTCGTCTATAAGCGATAAGATACCGAACTCTCCCTTTGATAACAATTCATGAGCAGACTTTTCATCCATGAGTCTGTCTTGTCTGCGGACTGTTGCATTTACATATTCCATTCTTTCAATTTATTAATTATTTCCTGTTGAAGTATAATCGCATGATTCTTGACTTGGTTTTTATATGCATATAATAAAGTAACGCTATCAGGTGCCTTTTCTTTTATCGCAGAGACAAAATTTTCGAATGCTTCAGATGAATCAAGTTCACTTTTGTAATCCATGGCGAACTTATCCCAATTGTGCTCCGGATCTTGATGCCACAACTGGCGGAGTGCAGGTGAAGGGGAAATATCTTTCGCCCACAAATCATACGTCAGATTTTCCTTTTTGATACCTCTAGGCCACAGTCGGTCTACGATTACTCGTAAACCGTCTGTTGGCTCTATGGCATCATATATTCTCTTTATCTTTATGTTCATGCCAGTCCGAACAGTTTCAAATCGTCTTCTACAGTTCCGATACCTGCTATTCCAAACTGTTGAATAAGCACCTTTGCGACATTGGCGGACAGGAATGCCGGCAGAGACGGACCAAGGTGGATGTTCTTAACGCCCAGACTGAGTAAGGCGAGTAATACGATTACAGCCTTCTGTTCATACCAGGCAATATTATAAACGATAGGTAACTTGTTGATGTCATCGAGCCCGAAGACCTCTTGTAACTTCATAGCTATCAGTGCGAGTGAATAACTATCATTACACTGACCGGCATCAAGCACGCGTGGGATGCCATTGATATCTCCCAGATTCAGTTTATTATACTTATACTTAGCACACCCAGCAGTTAAAATCACTGCGTCTCCAGGCAATTTTTCGGCAAACTCGGTATAATAATTACGACTTTTCATCCGACCGTCACAACCAGCCATCACGACAAACTTCTTGATAGCTCCCGACTTCACCGCATCTACTATCTTATCTGCCAGAGCCAACACTTGATTATGAGCGAATCCTCCCAAGATCTCTCCATGTTCAATCTCTGTAGGAGCATCACAATTACGCGCAATCTCAATAACCTCAGAAAAATCCTTATGGCCATCCGCACCAGTCTCTATATGTCGACAACCGGGATATCCTGTACTGTTCATTGTGAACATACGTTCTATATAATTGGCATCTGCCAACGGAGGTACGATACAGTTGGTGGTAAATACGATTGGACCATTGAACGTAGAAAATTCCTCTTTCTGTTTCCACCATGCATTACCGTAGTTGCCTACCAAATGTTTGTATTTCTTAAGTTGTGGATAATAGTGGGCTGGTAACATTTCACCATGGGTATAAACATCAATACCTGTTCCTTCGGTCTGGCGTAACAGGTCTTCTATGTCATGCAGGTCATGACCGCTAATAAGAATACCCGGGGTTTTACCCACACCGATATTCACCTTCGTAATCTCTGGATTTCCATAACTGTTCGTATTTGCCTCATCTAGCAATGCCATGGCTTTTACTCCAAACTTTCCAGTCTCTAATACGACATTAAACAACTCTTCCTGTTCTGCAGCAGGATTAGATATGAGAGCAAGGGCATCGCACATAAAATGGATGATCTCTGTATCTTTGTATCCAAGTCGGGCCGCATGTTCATAATAGGCTGCCATTCCTTTCAATCCATACATCGTGAGTTCTTTAAGAGAACGAATATCCTCATTCGCAGTACGTAACACGCCTACCTTTGCCGACTGTTCTTCATAAGTGGATTGATCACCACGCCAATTCAGTTCTTCATAATCCGGTAAGGATATCCCATGTGCTTTTTCAATCAGATGATCCCTTTTCTTAATACCTTCTATTATTCGAGTTTCGATACTGGCATCATCGAAATTCGCATTCGTTATGGTAGAGAACAAAGCATCCACGATGAAATCGCCCGCACAGTCACAACTGGGTCTGCCAGCCTTGCGCAATGCGTTATCGACAATTGCCACTCCTCTTACTACAAAAAGCAGTAAATCCATATACTTCGCCGTTTGCGGCTGTTTACCACATACGCCTCTCAATAAACAGCCAGTACCCTTCGCTGTCTCCTGACATTGATAACAAAACATTTTACTTTCCATATTCATATCGTTTTAAATTAGTTTTATATAATATAAAGACACAGCGTCTTCAATATTCGATTGCAAAGATATGGACTCAAAAATAGTCCATCGGTAACAAATGTTACTCTATTGCAATAAAAAAAGTTAAAGTTGTAATTAAAGAATTTCGTATCATTTATATTTTATCTATGTTTGCGCAAATAATATATCTATGATGAATGAATACATACTAACGACACTACTCCAATGCCCGCTATTTAAGGGTATGAGTGAAATGGAAATCGACATATTGATGCAATCGGTAAAATACCGTATAATATATCTGGACAAAAATGATATTTACGCGTTGGCAGGATCACCATGCAAATATGCCGATATCATCATCCGTGGCGAAATGGTTGCGCGTATGGTGGGATTATCAGGCAAATATGTGGAAGTGAGTCGGCTCCAAAGTGGAAACATCATTGCACCGGCATTTATCTTTGCCAAAGACAACAGTATGCCTGTTAGTGTTGAGACGGATACTGCTGTAGAGATATTAAGGATGATGCCATCCGAACTAAAGATACTGATTGACACCAACGAACAGATACGTGATAATTTCATTGCGACTCTTTCGAACATTAATGTATTTCTCACCCGAAAGATGCGTATGTTATCATTATTAACGGTAAACGAGAAAGTAGCATTCTACATTATTGATACGGCTATTAAACAGAAATCCATGACTATTCATCTGGAAAAGTCACGTCAAGAAATTGCCGATTCATTCGGCATACAGAAATTTTCTCTAATGCGAAGTCTATCTGAATTTGCAAGCTCAGGCGCCATTAGCATAGAAGGGAAAACAATAACCATATTAAACCGAAGTTTATTGAAATAAAAACGGGGAATGTCTACAAGATACCCTTCCGACTATTAATCTGTCTGATTATAGAATAAGTATTGAACTTTTTTGTTGTCCAAAACCTTAAAAGGGTCATATTACACCTAAAAACATTTTTTTCTTTGAGATGATAACCTTTTTTTCTGAGATGATAAGTCTCATTTCAAAGTTTTCAAGTAATTTCGCCACTTGAATTTAAGCTGATATCGATTAGATGGAAGAAAAAAGATATCATGAGTCTTAATAACTCTTCAGTAAAGACACATTACTTAAACAATAAAGAAAAGTTACGATTATTGTATTATCAGGACAACTCCTCAATGATGCTGGCGCGTGATGCGCCAGCATCATTTTTGTTGGGGAAAGGAAATATATTCACATTCACTTCGCTTAATCAAAATTTTGCACTATCTTTGCACTTAAAATAACAAAAGAAAAATAATGGGAAAAGTAATTCTAACTGGCGACCGTCCAACAGGCAAGCTCCATCTGGGGCACTATATTGGTTCGCTCCGTCGCCGTGTACAGTTGCAAAATGAAGGCAACTACGATCGTATGTTTGTGTTTATGGCCGATGTTCAGGCTCTTACAGATAATGCGGATAATCCGGAAAAAATACGCCAAAACATTATAGAAGTAGCTTTGGATTATCTATCAGCTGGTCTTGACCCTGAAAAGTGTGTTTTATTTATTCAGAGTCAGATACCGGAACTTGCAGAACTCACTACATATCTTATGAATCTTGTCAGTGTATCCCGCGTTCAGCGTAACCCTACTGTAAAGACTGAAATCAAGATGCGCAACTTTGAGGCAAATATACCTCTCGGTTTCTTCTGCTACCCAGTAAGTCAAGCCGCTGATATAACACTATTCAAAGCTACAACAGTACCTGCCGGTGAAGATCAGGAACCGATGCTCGAGATAACACGTGAACTGGTACGCCGCTTCAATCAGATTTACTCCGAAGTATTAGTAGAACCTAACATCATGCTCCCTGAGAATGCGACAGCGCGCCGCTTACCAGGCACTGACGGTAAAGAGAAAATGAGTAAGAGTCTGGGTAACTGCATCTACCTGAGCGACACACAAGAAGATGTATGGCAGAAGGTCCGTTCTATGTATACAGACCCTGGGCATCTGAATGTTTCAGATCCGGGTAAGGTGGAAGGGAATACCGTATTCACATACCTCGATGCGTTCTGTACTGACGATGATTTCACTGCTTTCTGGCCTGATTATAAAAATTTGGAAGAACTTAAAGACCATTATCGCCGAGGTGGACTTGGTGACATGAAATGCAAGAAATTCCTTAATTCCGTTATCAACAATATGCTTGAACCAATGCGTCAGCGCCGTCATGAGTTTGAGCAGGATATACCTGAGATATACAACATTCTAAAGAAAGGTACGGCTAAAGCACGCGAAACGGCAGCCCAAACAATGGATGAAGTTCGCAAAGCGATGCAAATCAACTATTTCGATGATGTGGAATTAATTCGCCAGCAATCTGAAAGATTCCAAAATAAATAGTAAATCATTATTGTATCTAATTTTATTAATAGAAATGATATGAATGCATTACTTGAAAATATGAAGACGCGCCGTAGCATACGCGGTTATCAACCGGATAAGATGCCGGCAACGGATCTGATAGACGAGATAATTGAAGCGGGCACTTACGCCCCCACAGGCATGGGAATGCAGTCGCCTATTATTATTGCCGTAACAAACAAAGCGGTTAGAGATCAATTGTCCGATATGAATGCTAAAGTATTGGGTACCAAAACTGATCCGTTCTATGGTGCACCCGTTGTACTGATTGTACTGGCAAACAGAGAACGTCCCACATATCTTTATGACGGTTCTCTCGTGATGGGCAATCTTATGAATGCTGCACATGCAGTAGGATTAGGAAGTTGCTGGATACATCGCGCTAAGGAAGTATTCGATTCAAAAGAAGGCAAAGCGATGCTCAAAGAATGGGGTATTGAAGGTGATTATGAAGGTATCGGCCACTGCGTGTTAGGCTATGCCCTCAAAGATGCCCCTGCTGCAAAACCTCGCAAGAGTGATTACGTCAAATATATCAAATAATAAAAATACGGATGATGTCTATACATTTCTATAGACATCATCTATCTCTTTGTTATAGAAGAGACCGAACGAGGTAGTAACTACCAATTCGTCATAATACTGATATGGAGCTTCCTTAAATTCATTCAGTTTTTCCCAGTCTACAAGACATCTGTTACGTTTATGCACGACATCGCATGTCTTACCAGTTTTCTTATATTCATCTTCTGTCATAGGCATATAGCCCATTGCATAATGAGATGCGCACCAACGTTTGTGCTCCAGTTTCGCAAGATTCGACAAGAACGGTAAATTGTTATACCTCTTCAAAGATACCGAAGAAGAACCTGATGCTGCCAGTACTTGGTCTCTCAGTTCATCGAATCCGACCATTTTCATCTTGGTATAGATATGATAGGCATCAGATAGTTTTTGAGTCTCATCACGTCTTACATCCAGATATTCCTGATAATTGTTCCGACTGTCGTTATGGCGGGCTCTCCATACATCATTAGCTTTCCGGATCGTGTCATTGTCTATCTGTAAACTGTCTTCTTCATTATTGACATCATTGCATCGTTTATTGTAAATGTATGAGAACAGTGCTGCCGCATTCTGTAATTTGTCATCACAGATTCGGTTCTTTGTATACAAATCTGACAACTTTCCGAAGATGTTTATTACTTTTTCTCCTCTATTGGCGTGTACTCTGGCTATTTCCTCCAGTCTCTTCTCATTGGCAAATCTATAAGAACGCACAAAGATGCCAAAATGCGACAGACCGTTTTTACGATATCGCTGCGCCAAATTGAATATATCCACAGCCAAAGTCATATCTTTTTCGTCATCTCCCATGGCCAGCACAACATAGTTGAGACTATCTATATTCTCACGCAGACCGTCCCAAAATTCAGTACACCTGTAATCCATGTTATGCCATTTGATTCCAGTATCTTCATCTTTCAACTTAGGATACTTAGTAACAAAACGCCCTTTCAATTTCTGAAGACTGCTATCAAAGATATCACATATAAAATTGTTGTCGCCCATTTCTTCAGGATAAACGAACTGGCCATACTCATATAAGAACCTCAAGGCTTCCTGTCCTGTTTCATCAAATCCTATGATAGCAGCATGAAACTTCGACAATGCGATACCTTCATCAGGGTCAATATCAATAAAATTCACTGGGTGTGAAGCGAACAAAAACGGTTTCTGTTCTCCATTCACATATACAGGAAGAGTACGAAGAGACCATACTGAAAGATAAGAATTATCCACAATGACCGTTTCTACCACACTTTTTGTATGCTGTTCAAATATCACGTTAGCACCTCCTTTCGAAGATCGGCAAAACAGACGAACCCGTTTATTTGCAAAAGTTTTGTCTGAAAAGAATGGGTCATTCTTTATTTTCAATGACGATAATATATTCGCATTCTCATCCTCGGAAAGGAAATAGAGATTCACATTATGGGCTCTTTTCAGTCCACTTAACAGGCCCAGTTTGTTAAGTACATTCTCTTCAGTAAAATGATATACAGGTAGAGAAAGGCGTTTGATAAACATCTTCATGCTGTCAGCCTTTATCAACATATCTTTCCTGAACGAGAACATATTCAGCATGCTGGTAAAGCCCTCTTCTCCACCGCTTTTTTCATCAGATTGATTGCATGTATACAAAACAATGATATCTTTCTTACCCGTGGGATCATTCTTACGAATATCCTCTGCCAAGTGCATAGAAGTCTCATTAGCATCAAAGAAAATGTGCAGATTTTCGCATTTCTTATGCAACAGTAGCATCCAGTTCCATTTTACCCATGATATGACCCTTGCACCTAAATAATAGACTGCAATAATACCAGTGACTGCTATAGCAGCAAAGTGTAAAAACGAGAAGAATGTCATATATAAGGCATTCTCTTTCATTTCGGGGGAAACCTCCAGCAAATCTGAATGAGAAACGAACATCTCCAAGGAAGACATCATTGGACGTAAGATGAAAGCCATCCACGAACCGGCTGTTCCGGGCCCTTCGGGACCTGTTGTAAAACCTATAAAATAGACGATGAAACCGCCAATAAATATAACTACAGCGACGTACTTAATAACAGTTTCTAGTCTGCTCATAATCGACTCTTTCCATATTCGAAAACAAGAAAAGAGAAATATAATGAACAGTATTGCGATTAAATTAATCAATCCGTTGTGTGCCAATAAAGACATTATAGAATGTGTTTCCATCGATGTATAGGTTATTAGTTCTTATTACTTGATATAGCCTTTGGCTTTCAGTTCTGCCACGGCTTCCTCCAGTGATTTATACCATTCCGCACCAAATCTGTCAATAAGCGGCTGTTTAAGGAATTGATATACACGCAGATTCAGTTCCTTACCTTTTTCACGCGCACATTTGCAGACATCCCACTCATGATAATTCAGTCCCACCATATTATCGCCGACCTTCACTTCCCTGATAGGATAAAGATAGCAGCTGATAGGTTTGCAGAACTTTGTTTTCCCGGCACGGTACGCTTTCTCCAATGTACAATAACAGCAACCTTTCTCATGACAAGTAAAGACGCAATCTTTTCCGTTCACAATACTGGTCACCATATCTCCTTCTTCATCTATATATGCCACTCCCTGCTTGTCTATCACAGCTTGAGCGGCGGCCGAAAGATCATTCCATACAGTATCGAGAGAATCTTCGATTCCGCCGATTTCATCGAGCGTTACCGGAGCACCCGCATCACCTTCCACACAACATTGGCCATTGCATTTTTCTAGATCACAACAAAATTTCTCTGTTAAACAATCAAGAGAAATCAATACATTATCTATTTGTATGATAGGTGGTGTTTCCATATTATCATTACCATTTAATAGGTGTTTCTCCGTTCTGTACAAGATAATCATTGGCTCTACTGAAATGTTTGTTTCCGAAAAAGCCGCGATATGCAGACAAAGGGGACGGATGTGCAGACTTAAGTACTAAGTGTTTAGAAGGGTCTATATATGCTGCCTTACCCTGTGCGTAACTGCCCCATAATATAAATACGAGATGCTCGCGGTCGTTTGCCAATGCTTTAATGGCAGCATCAGTGAACTCCTCCCAACCTCTGCGCTGATGACTACCAGCCTGATGCGCTCTCACCGTGAGTGTCGCATTAAGAAGAAGTACGCCCTGCTCCGCCCAACGGGTAAGATTACCGCTCAGTGGAGCAGGTGTACCGAAATCATTCTGAATCTCTTTGAAAATATTAATCAGCGAAGGAGGAAACTGTATTCCATCGTTGACCGAGAAGCACAAGCCATGTGCCTGTCCCGGTTCGTGATATGGGTCCTGCCCTATGATTACCACTTTCACTTGGTCGAACGGACATAGATTGAAGGCATTGAAAATCATATTACCGGGAGGATAACATGTATAGTGCATATACTCCTCGCGCACGAACTGAGTCAAATCGACAAAATACTGTTTGTCAAATTCTGCTCCGATGTGGGCTTTCCAACTATCTTCAATCTTCACGTCCATCAGCCAGTCTATTTATCTGAAATCAGATTTTCTCCAGTCATATCCGAAGGCTGTTCCATGCCCATGATATGCAGGATAGAAGGAGCTACATCAGCCAGACGGCCGTCTTTTACAGTGGCACTGTTATTGTCTGTTACATATACGAATGGTACAGGGTTCAGAGAGTGCGCTGTATTCGGTGTGCCGTCAGGGTTAATGGCGTTATCCGCATTACCATGGTCGGCAATGATGATAGCTTCATAACCGGTCTTCTTGGCTGCCTCGATGACATCTTTCACACAGTTGTCTACTGCCCATACTGCTTTTGCGATAGCATTGTAAACGCCTGTATGACCTACCATATCACCATTTGCGAAGTTGACTACGATGAAATCGTACTTATCGTCCTTGATAGCAGCTACCAGTTTGTCTTTTACCTCATAAGCACTCATCTCTGGTTTCAGATCATAAGTGGCAACCTTTGGAGAAGGAACCAGAATTCTGTCCTCACCCTCATAAGGAGCCTCACGACCACCATTGAAGAAGAATGTTACATGGGCATACTTCTCTGTTTCTGCTGTATGCAACTGCTTCTTACCGCTCTTGCTCAGATATTCTCCGAGTGTATCCATCACGTTCTCTTTCGGGAACAGTATATGTACGCCCTTGAATGATGCGTCGTAAGGAGTCATACAGTAATATTGCAGATTAGGAATTGTCTTCATTCCCTCTTCAGGCATATCCTGTTGTGTCAATACCTGAGTCAGTTCTTTGGCACGGTCATTACGGAAGTTGATGAAAATGATAACATCACCTTCTTTGATTGTACCGTCTACGGAAGAGTTGTTGATTGGTTTGATAAACTCGTCGGTTACATCTTCGGCATAACTTTCCTCCATAGCCTTTACCATATTGTCAGACTGCTTACCTTTTGCGTCTACCAACAGGTCGTAAGCCTCTTTTACACGATTCCAACGTTTGTCACGGTCCATCGCATAGAAACGTCCGATGATGCTTGCGATATGACAATCAGTCTTGTCGCAAACGGTCTCCAATTCCTTGATAAAACCTACGCCACTCTTAGGGTCGGTATCACGACCATCCATAAAACAGTGGATAAAAGTATTTTTCAGACCATATTCTTTGGATATTTCGCATAGTTTAAACAGATGATCCAATGAAGAGTGCACTCCACCATTAGATGTCAGTCCCATGAAATGGACCTTTTTGCCAGTCTCTTTCGCATAAGAGAAAGCAGAAACGATCTCAGGATTTTTCATGATAGAACCATCCTTGCAAGCACGGTTAATCTTGACGAGGTCCTGATAAACTACACGACCTGCACCGATATTGAGGTGACCAACCTCCGAGTTACCCATCTGTCCGTCTGGAAGACCTACATCCTCACCGCTAGCCTGCAACTGAGAGTGTGCGCTGGTTGCGAAAAGAAGGTCCAGATAAGGAGTCGGTGTATTATAAATAACATCACCTTTACCATGTTGTCCGATGCCCCATCCGTCGAGGATCATCAATAAAGCTTTTTTTGCCATAGTTGTAATAATTATAATTTTAGAATTTGCGCACAAAGTTACTTCTTTTTCTTCTCATCTGCAATTTTTAACACTAAATACTTCAAGTTGCACAAGAATTTGTCTATATTTGCAAATAATATTACTCATAAAAGAGAAGCATAATACTATAGAAGGGTTCACAAGATATGGAAAAAAGTATCGAGATTATAAATAAGCTTGATGAAATGGACAATATTGCCGCTTTCATTGAAGACGTTGGTGAAAGTATTGGTATGTCCCCGTCATTAGTTATGAGTTTGAACCTCGCATTGGAAGAAGCCATCGCAAATGTTGTCATGTATGCTTATCCTAATGAAGAGGGGAAACACAAAATTATCCTTAACGCAGTATTCGAAAATGGGGAACTGGTTTTTACTCTTATTGACAGCGGTGTACCTTTCGATCCGACGAAAGCCCCAGAGGCGGACATAACGCTTTCGGCACAAGACAGACCTATCGGTGGATTGGGGATTTTCTTAATCAGAAAAATCATGAACGAGATATCCTATCAGCGTGTCAACAATGAGAATCACCTCATAATGAAAAAAAGGATTTCAGAATAGAACTGAAATCCTTTTCATATTGTGATTATATCGGTTATTCTATATTAAACAGAGCAGAGAACCCTGTCATATCGAACACATCCTTTACATCAGGACGCATTTTCTGCAATACCAGTTTGCCATCTACACTATTTGTATACTTAAGAATAGTCATAAATACACGTAAACCGCTACTACTTATATATTCCAAGTCTTCACAATCTATACACACATCAGGTTTTGCTTCCTGAAGCACTTGTTGGATACTCTGTTCAAATTCCTTTGCGTTAAGTGTATCCATGCGCCCGTCAACCTTGATGATTGTCTGTGCGCCCTCTTTCGTAATCTTTGTCTCCATAGTTATTTTGTTTTTTTGTATTTTCACTTTTGCAAAAGTAATAAAAAAATTAATATGAGCAAACAAATAACATTTTTTTGTGAATTAATTTATGTTATAGTGAATATAAAATACCTATAACCGAGGGATAATACTTTGTTATATAGAAATAAATGTATAACTTTGTAGAGATAATAACATAATTGACTTAGTATCATGAAATTTTTTAAAAGACCTATTATCTGTGTTGCAGCTATTGTCTGCACAGTTGGACTATCGGCCCAGACAAATGTTCCAAAACTTAACGCCAATAACATTGACGAAGTAATCAAAGCGATGACGCTCGAAGAGAAAGCCTCCATACTCGTGGGTGGCGGAAACGCAGGATTCGCAGGCAGCGGTGCCATGATGGGCGCTCAGAAGAAGTTGGTGGCCGGTGCCGCCGGCATCACTGTAGCCATCCCGCGGTTGGGCATTCCATCCACAGTACTCACCGACGGACCTGCGGGTGTGCATATCGACGCTACGCGCGAAGGTACATCACAGACATTTTACGCCACCGGTTTTCCTATCGGTACGGCTCTCGCCTGTACATGGAACACCGACTTGGTAAAATCAGTAGGCAAAGCGATGGGTAATGAGGTGCTAGAGTATGGATGCGATGTCATTCTCGGTCCAGGTATGAACCTGCATCGCAATCCCCTCTGCGGCCGCAACTTCGAATACTATTCCGAAGACCCTGTCGTCACTGGTAAAATAGGAGCCGCAATGGTGCAAGGCATACAGAGTATGGGAGTGGGTACAAGTGCGAAACACTTCGCCGTCAACTCTCAGGAGACCGACCGCACCAAGGTGGACGAACGTGTGTCTCAACGGGCACTGCGCGAACTGTACCTAAAAGGATTCGAAATCATGGTAAAAGAGAGTCAGCCGTGGACCATCATGGCCTCTTACAATAAGATAAACGGTACACTCGCTCAACAGAGCCACGACCTGCTCACCACCATCCTGCGTGATGAATGGGGATTCAAAGGCATGGTGATGACCGACTGGATAGGAAAGCGCAACACCACGGAACAGGTTCATGCAGGAAATGACCTGATGATGCCTGGCTATCCTTCTCAGGCAGAAGAAATCATACAAAGCGTGAAAGACGGCAAACTGGATATCAATGATGTCAATACGGATGTAAAACGTGTGTTGGAAATGATTGTGAAATCTCCGCGCTTCAAGGGATATCAGTACACCAACAAACCCGACCTGAAAGCACACGCAGCTATCACCCGTCAGAGTTCGACGGAAGGTATGGTACTGCTGAAGAACGACAAGGTATTGCCTATGCAGAATCTCAAGACGGTGGCCCTCTTTGGCGTCAATTCTTACGACTTCATGTCAGGCGGACTGGGCTCTGGTTGTGTGCACACCCCTTATGTGGTAGATATGGTGACTGGTCTGAAGAATGCAGGAATATCGACCACAAAGACACTGACCGATATCTATCAGAAATATGTGGAATATGAAAAAGTGAAATTTCAGGCAGACAAAGACCCTGTGATGTGGTTCCTCAGCCAAGGTCAACCCAAACTTCCTGAGATGGAAGTAACCCGCAGATGCATTGATGCGGAAATAGGCAATGCTGATGCCGCCATCTTCACCATCGGCAGACAAGCTGGCGAAGGACTCGACCGCGACATCAATGTGGACTTCAACATCAGTGATGCCGAACGTAAGATACTGAGTGACGTCAGTGATGCTTTCCATCAGCAGGGCAAGCCCGTCATTGTCATCATCAATTCTGGTTCTGTGATAGAGACTGCCTCATGGCGCAATCTGGCAGATGCCATCCTCGTGGCTTGGCAACCTGGCGAAGAGGGCGGCAACTCTGTAGCTGATGTGCTCACCGGCAAAGCCAATCCTTCCGGTAAACTCACCATGACATGGCCTATCTCTGCCACCGACCACCCGTCCACAAAGAATTTCCCGAAGGATATGTCGCTTTACGACTACAAATCGATGTCCGACTGGGGCGTGCCTTTCAAGGGTTACGATTACAGCAACCATGAAGAAGACATCTACGTGGGTTATCGTTACTTCGACACTTTCGGCAAAAATGTGGCTTATCCTTTCGGCTATGGTCTGTCTTACACGACATTCAGTTATGGCAAACCGTCGGTCAAGGTCAGCGGCGACAAGATTGAGGTATCTGTCAACATCAAGAACACTGGCAACAGGGCTGGAAAGGAAGTGGCTGAGGTGTATGTCTCCGCTCCTAAAGGTAAACTGCAAAAGCCTGCCAAAGAGCTGAAAGCCTTCGGCAAGACCAAAGAACTGAAACCGGGCGAGAGTGAGACGTTGCACATGACTATCCGCAAGATGGATTTGGCATCGTTTGATGACAGCCAGAGCCAGTGGGTGGTTGACAATGGCACATATACGTTCAAGATAGGAGCTTCCTGCAGCGACATCAAAGCATCAGCCACCGCCAATATCAGTGGTGCCAATGAGAAGGTACATGACGTTTTGAAACCTCAACAAGGTCTGAATCTTCTGAAACAATAATCATCAATCATCTACCACAAATTCGCTTACTCTATTAATGATTATGAGGGCAACGAATTTGTGGCAGATTTTTCTCATAGGTTTTATTATTTCTCCTACACTTTCCAGAATCGGATATATCGTATTCATTATCAGCAATTTAGATACAGTGTATAAGGATTTTTACATACACTGTTATACACTTATTTACTTTTGGTTCTCAATTTCTTTACTTTTGATGTTCACTTTTTTACTTTCCAGTCCATTTTAGATATTTCTTACTTACCTTTCTCGATGAAATAACTTTGCAAACCCAATGACATAGGTTACCTATCCCAGTGACATAGCTTTGCTATCCAGATCGGATAGGTGTATAAAGTCAATCCTTTTGATTAATTGTTTTCGTGTAATCCGATGTTATGAAGGTTTGTTTGTTAGTTGGAGAATCACCAAAATGTTCGGAAATGTCCAGAAAATTCATAGCTTGTCAAATAATGGTGTAAAAAGGCCTTAGTTAGTGTATGTAAAAATCCTTATACACTGTATCTAAATCACTGATAATAAAGGTGTTATATATGAAATACGCATAGTGTAGGAGAACTTAAAATTTTCTAAGAAGCTATACGTTATGAACTGACAAGGCAAGACGATAAAATACGATAACATATCATCTGGCAAATCTTCCACCCATTGCTATTTGTCATGATATAGAGCGTGACAAGGCAAACCAGAATCTTCTGAAAATTATATTTGTGCCATCAGCGTAATTATATGTTACATAATAAAATGAATATATGGGAATAAACCATTAACTTTGCAGAGAAATCCGATAAAAATTAAAAACTATAAGATATGATACGAAAAACAATTCTGACCGCCTGTTTGACGATGCTCTTCATGGGCAACATACAGGCAGCGACCGTAAACACGGAAAAGACGCTGACCGTAAATGGTGTAACGAGAAAATATATAATCTATGTACCTGACAATGTCAAAGCGAACCCTTCCGTCGTATTCTCACTCCACGGGGCATCCGGTCACGACACCGACCGTTCACCCTTCCGCACTTCGGTAGCCGACGCTAACGGTTGCATCGTGGTGTATCCACAGGGTGCAAACCAATATTTCGCTATTTTCGGAGGTAGCATACCTGGATGGAACTCTACAGGTACGGCCAATGAAGACCTGGACTTCTTCAAGGCTATCATCGAAGACGTAACGAAAAGTTACACAATCGACCATTCTCGAATCTATTGTTGCGGATTCTCCAATGGCGGTATGATGACATACGCTAACACAAGTTGTGCAAGTGACATCTTTGCTGCATTCGCTTCTATCAGTGGATTTCAGCTCAACGAGTTTCATCATCGTACTACAGGTGCTCGGCCCGTTCCTTTCCTCCACATCCACGGTAAAGCAGACAACTTTGTGAAATATTCTTGTATGCCCATCATACGTGATAATATGGTGGCGCGCAACGGTTGTAATCCAATACCTGTAGTCACCTCGGTCACCGGCAAATACACTAAGAGTATATATGAAGCAGGTGATGGCGGATTCCCTTACGTCTATTACGAGATAGACGGCATGGGGCACAATGATTATACAGACAGGACTGAAGACAACAATTCAGCTCTGACGATGTGGAACTTCATGAGTAATTATTCGCTCAAAGACAACTGCGACAAGACGCTGAAATGGCGGCTCAATATCGACACGAAGGGCTTCGACCCCAAGGAACACAGTTGGACGGTCAATGCAGCACAGACTAAATATGAATACGGTACACCGAAGAAGGCGAACAATGCGGACAATAATGTTTACCCCTCATTGCAATTTGAAGCAGGCAACTACACACTCGACTTTGAGTCGACGGGCAATGCGGGCGATAAGATATATATAAAGGTGGAGACGCTCGACGGAAGTAGCACTCTCTTCTGCAAGTCGGGCAAGGTAGGCTCCAAAGTGGCCATGCCATTCAGTGTTCCAGCATACACAGAGTATAAAATTACCATCGTTAAAACTTCAGCAGACGATAGATTTGCCACCCTGTCCATCCATTCTTGCGAGACACCTGGTACGGAAGAGAATAGTATGGATGACGCACTCCCGGATGTCAGTTCAACAACTTTCGGTCAACCTGTCATTTCGTCCATCGATGCTATTCCAACCGTTTACTACACACTTACCGGAACATCATCTTGTAACCCGAGCCGGGGCATTAACATGATCAGAATGGATGATGGTTCTATAAGGAAAGTATCCCTGCATTAAGGATAGCAGACATACATTCATTAATCATATAAAAATAAAAATCCCCGCAAACGAAAATCTGCGGGGATTTAATATATAATCTAATTATTGATTAGAAATCTTTGTTGTCTAAAGAATCATTGAAATCCTTCGGCTCATTGTTTTCCATTGGATCATGGAAATCCTTGTGCTCAAAATGACGCTGTTCGCCATTATTGAAATCTGGACGAGGACGACGTTCACCTCTTTCAGGGCGAGGACGACGCTCGCCACGCTCAGGACGAGGACGGCGCTCACGCTCTACATATCCTTCCGGTTTAGGAAGAAGGGCACGGTGAGAAAGTTTGTATTTGCCTGTCTTAGGATCGATTTCCATCAGTTTAACCTGAATCTTATCGCCCTCTTTGATACCAGCCTCTTCTACTGTCTCAAGACGTTTCCAGTCTATCTCTGATATATGGAGCAATCCATCTTTACCCGGCATGATTTCCACGAAACAGCCATAAGGCATGATGGAACGTACTGTTCCTTCGTAAACTTCACCAACTTCAGGTACAGCCACGATAGCCTTGATCTTAGCAAGAGCAGCATCGATAATTTCCTTGTTAGCACCGCTAACCTGAACCTTACCCTTGCCATCTGCCTCATCGATTGTGATTGTAGCACCTGTCTCTTCCTGCATCTGCTGGATGATCTTTCCACCAGGACCGATGATAGCACCGATAAATTCTTTAGGAATCTCCAAAGCTACTATACGAGGAACCTGCGGTTTAAGTTCTGCACGTGGTTCAGCGATAGTATCCGTCAGTTTACCAAGGATATGTTCACGACCAGCCTTAGCCTGCATAAGAGCCTTTTCAAGAATATCGAAACTGAGTCCGTCACACTTGATATCCATCTGTGTAGCTGTAAGACCGTCTTTCGTACCTGTGGTCTTGAAGTCCATATCTCCCAGGTGGTCTTCATCACCCAGAATATCACTAAGAACAGCATACTTGTCTTCGCCCGGATTCTTGATAAGTCCCATTGCGATACCGCTTACAGGTTTCTTCATAGGAACACCGGCATCCATCAGAGCCAATGTACCGGCACATACCGTAGCCATAGATGAAGAACCGTTGCTCTCAAGGATTTCACTCATCAGACGTACTGTATAAGGATAATCTTCAGGTATCTGATTCTTCAATGCGCGCCATGCCAGATGACCATGACCAATCTCACGACGGCCTACACCGCGCTGAGCCTTAGCCTCGCCTGTACAGAAAGGAGGGAAGTTGTAGTGCAGCATGAAACGCTGGTAACTCTTCTCTAATACATTGTCTATCATCTTCTCATCCATCTTTGTACCGAGGGTACAAGTAGATAGCGACATCGTCTCACCACGTTGGAAAATGGCACTTCCGTGAGGCATTGGCAGAGGGGAAACCTCGCACCAGATAGGACGAATCTCATCTGTCTTACGACCATCCAGGCGCTTTCCTTCGTCAAGGATGCAACGACGCATAGAGTCGCGCATTACATCTGAATAGTAACGGCCTGCCATCTCATGCTTCTCTGCAAGTTCATCTTCAGAAAGATCTGTATGAGCTGCATCATAAGCTTCCAGGAAGTCAGCCTTAATCTTATCAAAAGCATCTTCACGACTCTTCTTGTCATGATCTCCAGCTTCTGCTATAGCATAGCATTTGTCGTAAGTCTCTTTCTTGATCTGTTCACGCAATTCCTCGTCGTTCACTTCATGACAATATTCGCGCTTTACGTCCTTACCCAGTTCTTTAGACAGTTCCAGCTGCATCTCACACATCGGTTTGATAGCATCCATAGCTGCTTTCAAGGCTCCGATCATGTCCTGCTCTGAAACTTCTTTCATCTCACCTTCAACCATCATGATATTCTCTGCAGAAGCGCCTACCATGATATCCATATCAGCCTCTTTTGTCTGTTCGAATGTAGGGTTGATGACATATTCGCCATTAACACGGGCTACACGAACCTCAGAAATTGGGCACTCAAATGGAATATCTGAACAAGCCATAGCGGCTGATGCGGCAAAACCTGCCAAAGCATCAGGCTGATCTACGCCATCAGCTGATAAAAGCATCACATTTACAAATACTTCTGCATGGTAGTTAGAAGGGAATAATGGACGGAGGACACGGTCTACCAGTCGAGATGTCAATATCTCATCATCACTCGCCTTACCTTCACGTTTTGTGAATCCGCCAGGATAACGGCCTGCTGCGGAATAAAATTCACGATAGTCAACTTGCAAAGGCATAAAATCTGTACCAGGAACTGCATCCTTCGCTGCACAAACAGTTGCGAGCAGTACGGTGTTACCCATACGGAGAACCACAGAACCGTCTGTCTGTTTTGCAACTTTCCCAGTTTCAATGCTGATAGTTCTTCCATCAGACAATTGAATTGTTTTCGTTATTACGTTCATCTAAATAAAACTTTATTGTTTTTATAACATCAAAAATATCGGGCAAAGATAGTGAAAATTGTAATAACAAAAGATTTTTTTACTGTAAATCTACAATAAATTCTTGTTTTTTATGCTTTTAGCAGCTGATTTAATCAAATTATCAATTCTCGTTTCTCAATTCTCAATTAAATTACATAACTTTGCAGCGATGTTGAAAAGTATTATCATAGTTGCTATAGGTAGTGGTATAGGAGGCGTGTTGCGCTTCTTACTGTCTAAGATAATCCAAGGCTCCGTATTCACAGCATTTCCTTTGGGGACAATGACTGTGAACATATTGGGATGTCTGCTTATCGGCATTTTTTATGGACTTTTCGACCGAGGAGCTTTGCTGAATCCTAATCTTAAATTACTATTGACAGTCGGTTTTTGTGGAGGATTTACCACCTTCAGCACTTTTATGAACGAAAGTTTACATCTTTTTCGTTCAGACAACATCCTGTATGGCGCGCTGTATGCTGGCGGGAGCGTTTTCATCGGACTACTAGCCGTATTCGTTGGAAGTCAATTGATAAAACAAATATAACAATAATATGAAAAAGACAATTTTAAAACTATTTTATGTGTGTCTGATTGGTCTTACTGCTGTTAGTTTCACTTCATGCAACAAGCAGAAATTCCATATAGAAGGTAACATCACAGATGCCAAGGATTCTATTCTGTATTTTGAAAATGTAAGTCTGAACGGCCCAGTTGTCATGGATTCTGTCAAACTCGGCGAAGACGGCGCTTTCTCATTCAGTGGAGATAAAAACGAAGCGCCTGAATTCTATCGTCTTAGAATTTCGGGAGAATGTATCAATCTTTCCATCGATTCTACAGAAACGGTGACGGTAAAAGCCGCCTACCCCACAATGCCTACAAAATATACTGTTTCCGGTTCGTACAACTGCTCTAAAATCAAGGAATTGGCTGTTATGCAAATCGACCTTACCAATAAGGCTATGGCTCTAGAAAAGGACGCCTCTTTGGGTGGACTTGCAGAAGACAGCATTGCAAAATTGGTTGACATTTATAAAAACAACGTAAAACGTAATTATATTTTCAAGGAGCCGAATAAAGCTTATGCTTATTATGCTCTTTTCCAAACGATTGGCAATACCCTGATTTTTAATCCTCGCAACAACAAGGATGACATCAAAGTTTTTGCCGCTGTAGCCACCAGTTGGGATACCTATTATCCAAATGCCCTTCGTGGAAAGAATCTTCACAATATTGCCATAGAGGGAATGAAAAACGCCCGAATAGTAGAGGCAGAGAACAATCAGAGAATTGATGCCAGCAAAGTTACCGTTTCCGGTGTAATCGATATACCATTGAATGACAACAAGGGACATCTACATCACCTCACCGACTTAAAAGGTAAAGTTGTCATGCTTGACTTCCATGTCTTTGCCTCAAAAGAATCCACACAAAGGATTATGGCTCTTCGAGAACTGTATAATAAATATCATGCACAGGGATTTGAGATTTATCAAGTTTCCCTCGATCCTGACGAACATTTCTGGAAAGTCAACACAGCTGCACTTCCATGGGTTTGCGTAAGAGATGCGGATGGAATGGATTCTAAATATCTCACTGTATATAACATTCAGAATTTACCGTCATTCTTCCTGATAGACAAGAACAATTCACTTGTTAAGCGTGACATTCAAATCAAAGATATTGATGCTGAAATAAAGAAATTATTATAATAGGAATATATTATACCAAAAGGCGGATTATCCATCAGATAATCCGCCTTTCTTTATTGGTATTTAATTAGTCCTTAAAAACTCCCGAGCCATGCTTTCAATTCCAGTTCCATCTCTATATGAAATGCGAAACCCTCGCGAAATCCCCATCCATGTCCTCCAGAAGGATATACATGCAATGAAGCCGGAACGTCATGACGATACAATTCTGTATAGTAGTTTACTCCATTAGCCGGAAGTACGGCACTGTCATCGTCACTTAGAGCAATAAAAGCACGACAAGTGTTTCTTGTCACCTTCATATCGTTGCTGTATTCATTCTCCAACTTTTTCTTTGCATCCTTTCCTAAGAAATTATCGTGCGATCCTTGGTGTGTATATCCTGGTTGCATGGTAATAACCGGATAGAAAAGGATTTGGAAATCAGGTACCGACTCTTTATCTGCATGAGTGGCCACTGTGGAAGCGAGGTGCCCGCCGGCTGAAGATCCCATGATACCCACATCATTGGGATTAATATGCCAGTCGACAGCATTTTTGCGCACTAATTTCATTGCTTCCTCCGCATCTGATACTGGAACTTCCAGATTACCATGTGGCATACGATATTTTAATACGATGGCAGCAATTCCCATTTTATTAAAGAAAGGAGCCCAATCATATCCTTCATGGTCCATAGCCAGATGGGTGTATCCTCCGCCGGGACAGATAACGACGGCACGTCCTGTCGCCTTTTCGGTTTTTGGCAGGAACACACGTACTTTTGCGGAATCGTTGGCATCACCATTATCGTTTGGAGCACCACCCGACCATAAATTAATGTCTATCGTTTTCTGTGCAGCAGCAGACATTGACACTGCAACTAATACCAGGATTAGCAGCGATTTAAAGTTTCTCATTGTTTTATTGTAGTAATATTTTGTTTCTTTTATACAAATTCTTTGATAATCAGTTGCAAAGATAACTATTTTTTTGTAATATTGCAGTCGTAATTAATCAAAGATATTATGCATAAACAGTTTTTAATTGTTTCGATTTTCGCAACAATTGCCTTAGGCACACAGGCAAAGGTCACTTTGCCTAATCTAATTAGTGATAACATGATCTTACAACAGAACAGCGATGCTCGTCTATGGGGTACCGATACTCCAGGAAAAACGGTAAAGGTTTCTGCGTCATGGTCAGATAATACCTATTCCACAAAAGTAGATAAAGACGGCAAGTGGATGGTGAAGATCAAAACTCCTGCTGCAGGATTCGCCCCCTATTCTATTACTTTTGATGACGGTGAGAAATCGACTGTGAACGGTGTCTTGTCCGGAGAAGTTTGGGTATGTGCCGGACAGAGTAACATGGAGATGCCTGTGAAGGGCTTTGGCAACTGTCCTGTACAGGATTACAACAAGGTTGTGCTTGATGCCGTAAATTCCAAAGGTGTCCATTTCGTCAAGATACCTAGTGTAATGAGTGAGACTCCGCTCGACAATGCGCAATGCGAATGGAAAATCTGTGATCCCACCACTGTCGGTGAAGCCAGTGCTACGGGCTACTTCTTTGCTAGAATGGTAAGCAGGGCACTTCAGATTCCTATCGGACTTATCGAAGCCAATAAAGGCGGAACACGTGTGGAAAGTTGGTTAAACCGGGATAATCTGACAAAATACACAAAGGAAGATCTGAATATCAACCATATTAAAAAGAATTTCAAATGGGATTACCATTATCCACTTTTATGGGGCAATGGAACATTTCATCCGATACTCAACTATACTGTTAAGGGCATCATTTTCTATCAAGGATGCTCCAATGTCGGCGACCCAGGCGACCAATATTCACAAAGACTTGCATTGCTTGTCAAACAATGGCGCGAAGAATTCGGACTAGGTGAGATTCCTTTTTACTTTGTACAGATTGCCCCTTATTATTATGACAATGATGTAAATGCCATAAGTGGTGCAAAATTACGTGAGCAGCAGTTTAAAGCGTCCCAGATTATTCCAAATAGTGCAATAGTGGGTACCAATGATGCCGTCTATCCTTATGAGACGCAACAGATCCATCCTTGTCAGAAAGAAAAAGTAGGGGAACGCTTGGGATTCTTGGCACTTAACAAACAATACGGAATGAAACAACTGATTGCCGACGCTCCTACATACAAGAGTATGAAGATAAGCAATGATACTGTATACGTGCAACTTGATAATCTTGCTGATGGTATTAGCAGATATGAGGATATGCAAGGATTCGAACTTGCCGGAGAGGACAAAGTATTCCATAAAGCAAATGCATACTATTACTGGACACAGGGAATCATCATCACTTGTCCTGAAGTAAAGAAGCCTGTTGCCGTAAGATATTGCTTCCGCAACTTCCAACTTGGCAACGTGGCTAACCAAGGCGGTTTGCCTCTGTTCCCTTTCAGGACGGACAATTGGTAATTAATCTATCATAGGGCGGGATAATCCTGCCCTATATCATTTATAATATTAAAGATATGCATCCATTAGAAAAATTTAAATACTGTCCTGTCTGCGGCAGTTCTCATTTTGAAATAAAGAATGAGAAAAGTAAATTATGTAGCAATTGCGGTTTTTCATATTATATGAACCCTAGTTCTGCAACAGTAGCCTTTATTATGAATGAGAAAGACGAACTGTTAGTGGTACGTAGAGGTAAAGAACCCGCAAAAGGCATGCTCGACCTGCCAGGCGGTTTTGTTGATATGGAAGAGACTGGAGAAGAAGGTATTACGAGAGAAGTAAAAGAAGAAACCGGCTTAGAGGTGACGGAGACCAAATATCTGTTCAGTTTACCTAATATTTACCTGTATTCCGGAGTCACAATACATACACTTGATATGTTTTTCTGTTGTAAAGTGAAAGATATGACAAATGTGAAGGCTATGGATGACGCTGTAGAATATCAATGGATTGCTCTAAAAGATATACGTACAGAACTTTTTGGTCTACGTTCTATCAGGGCTGGTCTTTTTAAATTTATAGAAACTAGACTAAAAAACTTAAAAAAATAGAAAAAATACCATATTAATAAGGTATAAGTAAAAGTTTTGCTTACTTTTGCGCCCTAAATAAAAGTACGTATTAGATTATGCAGAAAAATCTTGTTATTGTGGAGTCGCCTGCTAAGGCAAAAACTATAGAAAAGTTCTTAGGTGAAGGCTATAAAGTAATGTCCAGTTATGGACATATCAGAGATCTTAAGAAAAAAGAACTTAGCATAGATATGAACACTCTGGAACCAGATTATGAAATTCCAGAAGAAAAAGAGAAAGTCGTAAAGGAACTGAAAAGTAACGCAAAGAAAGCAGAAAAGATTTGGTTGGCATCCGATGAGGACCGCGAGGGAGAAGCTATTTCATGGCACCTTTGCGAAGTATTGGGATTGGATGAGGCGAAGACGAACCGTATCGTTTTCCACGAAATCACCAAACCGGCCATACTTGATGCTATCAATAGTCCGAGACATCTGGATATGAATCTCGTCAATGCCCAACAGGCACGACGCGTATTGGACCGTTTGGTAGGTTTTAAACTTTCCCCAGTTTTATGGCGCAAGGTGAAACCGTCTCTTTCTGCCGGTCGAGTACAGAGTGTAGCCGTAAGACTTATAGTGGAACGTGAACGTGAAATTCAGAATTTCAACAGTGAGAAATTCTATCGCATCAACGCCATTTTTGCCCTTATAGCAAAAGACGGCTCAGCGACGGAGGTCAAAGCCGAACTGAATAAGAAGTTCAAAACTCACGAAGAAGTTGAAGCCTTTCTGGAAAAATGCAAAGATGCTTCTTTTACCGTTGACGGAATCAATAAGAAACCGCTTAAGCGTACACCTGCCCCACCATTCACCACTAGTACATTGCAACAGGAAGCAGCCCGCAAACTCGGTTTTACTGTATCACAGACTATGATGGTTGCTCAGCACCTGTATGAAAACGGACGTATAACCTATATGCGTACCGACTCCGTGAATCTTTCTTCTTTATGTATCAATGCCAGCAAAGAAGAAATTATAAAGACATGGGGGGATGATTATAGCAAACCGCGTCAATATCACACACACTCAAAAGGTGCCCAAGAGGCCCACGAGGCAATTCGCCCGACTTATATGAGTGATACCGCAATAGAAGGATCTTCACAGGAAAAACGTTTATATGATCTGATCTGGAAACGTACAGCGGCATGTCAGATGGCGGATGCTGAAATAGAAAAGACTTCTGTAAATATCAGTATAGCAGGTACAGAAGAACAATTCATCGCCAACGGTGAAGTGATTAAGTTCGATGGTTTTCTGAAAGTATACAATGAATCCCATGATGATGAAGACAATAATCAGGATGATTTTTCTCATCAATTGCCAGTAATGAAAAAAGGTGATGAACTACAGCGCCGTGAGATTACCGCTACAGAGAGATTCAGTCAAGGGCCATACAGATACACTGAAGCCAGCCTTGTACATAAACTTGAAGAACTTGGCATCGGCCGTCCTTCCACTTATGCGCCGACCATCAGTACTATCCAACAGCGCGAATATGTGCAAAAAGGTGACAGAAAGGGAGAAGAACGCAAATATACGATAGATACACTGAAAGGACTCAAAATAACTCAGAAGACGAACACCGAAATGGCTGGTAGTGATAAAGGAAAACTACTTCCGACAGATATCGGTATCGTCGTGAATGATTTCCTTATGCAGTATTTCCCTGATATCATGGACTATAACTTCACCGCCAACGTAGAAGGAAAGTTCGATAAAATAGCAGAAGGAAAAGCCGGATGGACTGATATGATAAAGAAATTCGACAAGTCTTTCGAGCCTATCGTAGAAAAGACTATGAATATCAGAGCTGAACATAAAGTCGGTGAACGTGAATTGGGAATTGACCCAAAGACAAGCAAACCGGTTTTCGTTAAGATTGGACGATTCGGTCCTGTCATCCAGATAGGTTCTGCAGAAGATAAAGATAAACCTAAATTTGCACAACTGCCATCCGACAAGAGCATGGAGACCATTACTCTTGAAGAGGCTCTTGAACTATTTAAATTACCTCGCACCGTCGGAGATTTTGAAGGTTCGGAAGTTACCATCGGTGCAGGCCGTTTTGGTCCATACATCTTACACAATAAGAAATACGTGTCTCTGCCTAAAACGGAAGACCCGATGACGATAAATCTGGCCACCGCCATTTCTCTCATTGAAAAGAAGAGAGAGGCTGAAAAACAGAAACATATAAAAACTTTCGAAGAAGAACCGAAAATGGAAGTTCTAAATGGACGTTATGGTCCGTACATAGCTTTTGACGGAAAGAACTATCGCTTACCAAAAAATCTGCATGAAAAAGCAGCGGAACTTACATTGGAAGAATGTAAGAAAGTGATAGAAGCTACACCGATAAAAAAGAAATAACACCTATTGATGATCAGAATTATTATTGTAGGATATATGGGGTCTGGGAAGACCACTGTAGGAAAGGCTTTAGCACAGGACTTGAATTTGACTTTTTATGACCTTGACTGGTATATTGAAAGTCGGATGCACAAAACCGTTCCACAGATATTTGCCGAAAAGGGTGAAGAAGGATTCCGCAAGATAGAACACAATATGTTGCACGAAGTGGCTGAATTCGAAGATGTCATCATCAGTTGCGGAGGTGGAACGCCATGTTTTTTTGATAATATGGATTACATGAACGGACAAGGCGACACGGTATATCTTAAAGCTACACCGGAGGTCTTATACGGACATCTCAAGATGGGAAGGACAGAAAGACCCTTGCTGAAAAACAAGACACCTGAAGAAATGCAGGAATTTATCAAGGAGCAACTTGTTACAAGAGAGCCATATTACAGTAAAGCCAAAAACGTATTGGATGTAAACCTGCTGGACAACTATGATAAAATAAAGATCTCAGTAGAACGGATACGAAAATTGATTAATATTTAGAAATAAGATACCAGACTCTATTAATGAAAAAGTGGACCATTGACGATTCAAAGGAGCTCTACAACATCAGCGGTTGGGGAACTTCCTATTTTGACATCAACGACAAAGGAGATGTCTGTGTTTCCCCATGTAAGGACAATGTACAAATCGACTTACGTGAAGTGATGGATGAATTATCGCTGCGTGATGTCACGTCACCCGTTCTTCTACGATTCCCGGATATTCTTGACAATCGTATTGAGAAGACAAGCAGTTGTTTCAAACAGGCAGCTAAAGAATATAATTTCAAAGGAGAGAATTTTATTATTTATCCTATCAAGGTTAACCAAATGCAACCTGTGGTAGAGGAAATAATAAGTCATGGACGCAAATTCAATCTTGGTCTTGAAGCAGGTTCCAAACCAGAGTTGCATGCTGTCATTGCCGTGCAATGTCAGAGTGATTCTCTTATTATCTGTAATGGATATAAAGATCAAAGTTATATAGAATTGGCCCTTCTGGCACAAAAGATGGGCAAAAGAATCTTTATTGTCGTTGAGAAACTCAACGAGTTGGAGATTATTGCGCGTCTGGCCAAAAAGCATGATGTGCGCCCAAATATTGGGATACGCATCAAACTGGCTTCCTCAGGTAGTGGAAAATGGGAAGAAAGCGGTGGCGACGCTAGCAAATTCGGACTCACCAGCAGTGAACTGCTGGAGGCACTGGACATTCTTGAGGAAAAAGGTATGAAAGATTGCCTTCGACTGATACATTTCCATATCGGCAGCCAGATTACCAAGATACGACGCATACAGACAGCCTTGCGTGAGGCTTCACAATTCTATATTCAACTGCACAAGATGGGTTATAATGTAGATTTTGTCGACTGCGGTGGCGGTCTTGGTGTAGATTACGACGGCACCCGCTCACCGAGCAGCGAGAGTTCTGTAAACTATTCAATACAAGAATACGTAAACGACTGTATCTATACTTTTGTGGATGCGGCAGATCATAATAATATCCCCCATCCTAACATCATAACCGAGAGTGGTCGATCGTTGGCCGCCCATCACTCCGTACTGATCATAGATGTACTCGAAACAGCATCATTGCCAGAAATGGATGAACAATACGAACCGGATGAAAACAGTCATCAGCTTGTCAAGGATATATATGAGATATGGGATAACCTGAACACCCGTTCCATGATGGAAGACTTCCATGATGCCGAGCAAATACGGGAAGAGGCATTAGACCTTTTCAGTCATGGCATCGTTGACCTCAAAACCAGAGCTGAAATAGAAAAAATGTATTGGAGCGTATTCCGCGAAATCAATGCATTGGCAAAATCGATGAAGCATACGCCAGAGGAACTGAAGAACATGGATAAACTTCTTGCCGACAAATACTTCTGCAACTTCTCTTTATTCCAGTCATTACCTGACTCATGGGCTATAGACCAACTGTTCCCTATTATGCCTATACAGAGACTTGACGAACGGCCCGTAAGGAGTGCCACCCTGCAGGATATCACCTGCGACAGCGACGGAAAGATAACCAATTTCGTTACCAACCGTAACGTATCACATATACTTCCTGTTCATTCTCTGCGTAAAAACGAGCCCTATTATTTAGGTGTATTCCTTGTCGGGGCCTATCAGGAGATATTAGGGGATATGCACAATCTGTTTGGAGACACTACAGCAGTACACATCAGTGTAAAAGACAATAGTTATCATATCGACCAGGTCATCGATGGTGAAACTGTAGCAGAAGTACTCGATTATGTGCAGTACGACCCTAAAAAACTCGTCAGACAGTTGGAGATATGGGTTACGAAGAGTGTCAAACAAGGGAAAATATCACTCGAGGAAGGAAAGGAATTCCTAAATAATTACCGTTCCGGACTATATGGATATACTTATTTAGAGTAACAAAGAAATACGAGGGACGGTCTATAACAGAACCGTCCTTTATTTTTATATTTAATACGCTATGAAAGAGAAAATTACAGTAGTAAAAGTGGGTGGAGCCGTTGTGGAAGACGAAGTTCAACTCAATCAGTTACTAAAAGATTTTAGTGCTATAAAAGGAAAAAAAGTATTGGTACACGGTGGAGGACGCCGAGCTACGAAAGTAGCATCCAGTCTCGGTATCGAAAGTAAGATGGTCAATGGCCGCAGAATAACCGATGCAGCCATGCTGGAAGTCGTAACGATGGTCTATGGAGGACTTGTCAACAAGAACCTCGTAGCCAAATTGCAGGCAAAGGATGTGAATGCGATAGGACTTACAGGCGCAGACATGAACGTCATACGTTCGCATAAACGTCCTGTCAAGGATGTCGACTATGGATATGTAGGCGATGTGGAGCATGTGGACGGAAAAGAACTGCATACCCTTATCGAAGAAGGCATCACACCGGTCATGGCTCCCCTCACGCATGACGGAAAAGGCAATATACTGAATACCAATGCCGATACCATAGCAAGCGAAACAGCCAAAGCACTAGCGGAATATTATGATGTAACCCTCATCTACAGTTTTGAAAAGAAAGGTGTACTCAGCAATCCTGATGATGACGAAAGTGTCATACCGTCAATCACCCGTGAAGATTTCGAAAAATATGTGGCAGACGGAGTCGTGGCAGGCGGAATGATACCAAAACTGGAAAATGCCTTTGCTGCCATAGACAAAGGGGTAAGTCAAGTTATTATCACCCTTGCTACTGCCATCGATGGAAATCACGGCACTATTATTAAATAATTTAATTTTTCTTGTAACTTTTTACTTTCCCAATCGTCATTATAATTAGAGAGGATGAAAAATATCAGTTTCCGGAACGACGTTTTGCCGTTAAAAGATGAGCTTTATCGGCTTGCCCTCCGTATTACTCTCAATAATGCGGAAGCAGAGGATATCGTACAGGAAACAATGATAAAAGTCTGGAACAGGCGCGACAGTTGGGACACAATAGAATCAATAGAAGCTTTCTGTCTAACTATCTGCAGGAATTTAGCTCTCGACAAGAACAAAAGGATGGGAAACAAGAACCCGTCACTCGAAGAGACTAAACAGGATGCACCAGACCGCTCATACGAATCAAACCCTGAAGAGCGGGTCATGCAGCGCGACAGGGTTGAACTAGTAAGAGACCTTATCAACAATCTCCCGGAGAAACAGAGGAGCGTCATGCAACTCAGGGATTTCGAAGGGAAAAGTTATAAAGAAATTGCTGATATATTAGACATAAGCGAAGAACAGGTGAAAGTAAACATCTTCAGAGCCCGTCAAACTATCAAACAAAAATATATAGAAACAGAAAACTATGGATTATAAGTATATAGAACAATTGGTTGACCGTTACTTCTCCTGTGAGACATCACTGGCAGAAGAGCAGATTCTGAAGGCATTCTTTAGCCAGAATGATGTTCCTACTGAACTCCTGAAATACAGAGATCTGTTTGCTTATGAGCAGAACGATAAAAAAGAGACCGTTTTAGGTGATGACTTCGATGCCAAAGTTCTGTCAATCATTGAAGAGCCGGCTCCAGTCAAGGCACGTACTATCACGATGACTCATCGTCTGATGCCGCTTTTCAAAGCTGCCGCCATTGTTGCCATTATACTGACATTAGGAAACGCTGCACAGTTCTCATTCAAAAATGACAAAGAAAAATCCGATGATATAAACTACTCAAGTTACAAAGACACTTATTCTGATCCGTCAGAAGCATATAATAAAGTACAGAATGCACTTGAGTTGGTATCTGAAGGTATAAACGAAGCTCAAAAAAGTGATTCAGTGACTTCTGTTCGTACAGATATTAAAAACGATACGACAAAAACAGAATGAAACGCGTTCTTTTCTTATTGATACTAATAAGCGCCTCTGTTGGTTTATGCGCACAGGGAAGTCAGGATTTTGCCTCCAAGTATATGCAGATATGCAAAGAAGACACGGCAGTACATTGTATTACGGTCAGTCCGAAGATGATGGCGCAAATGCTGAAAAGCGATACACATAAGAAGGAAGATTTAAAACCTCTTATCAAAAAACTGAAAAGTGCGCGCATCGTAACGACCAGTCAGCATGGTGAGGGTTATTTCCAGATGGCTGAAAATCTGGTTAAGAAGAATTCGGACCGTTTTCAGAGCGATGGCAATTACAAGAACAGTCATTCCTACGGTTCTTTCTACACAAGAAAGAAGAAAGGTCAGACAGTGGAATTGATACTTCTCCATGCCAACATCAAAGAAAGGCGGTTTATTCTGATAAATCTGACCGGAATGATAGACGATGAATTTAAAAGATATATTTCTATGCTTTCTCTATAAAATCATGTTTAGTAAAACAAAAAAACGAAGCTGTGAAGTTTCAATTCTCTCAAATTTTTCATAACATACTAACGTAGAAAAATGGACCGTTATTTGCAATGCGAATAACGGTCCTTGTTATTTATAGATATCAATTTGCTTTCTTCAGTCTGAGGTTAAGTTGATATATCGCAGGTATCAATATGAATAGAGAAAATACGACACTCAGTATCACAGCCTTGTTATCACCATGGAATATCTCAATTAGTTTGGCATTGGGGTTTGGCATGACATTATACATGACATACGCAATCGTATTGTTCACCCAATGGAAAGCTACACTGGGCACGATACTGCCCGTACGATAATACATCCACCCCAACAGCAGTCCGACAAGGAACGCATGAGGCATCTGGGCAGGATTGGCATGAACCAGCGAAAACAGCACGGCCGACAATGCAATGGCATACCAATGGTTCTTAAACCATCCCAGAAGTGCTTTTAGTATCGCTCCACGAAAGACCAGCTCTTCCGCTAACGGAGCCAACAGACCGATTACGAAGTAGCCCATTCTGTCTTTTAGTATCATATTCATCTGCTGTTCCACAATATTAGGCAAATCAGGCATCTGCTCCTGTAACCAGGTAGAAGGGATGACTGCACCGGCAGCTGCCAGTACACACCAAAATAAAGTAAACCAGGGTCTCGTACGAAGATAGTTACCAGATACCACGCTCCATTTTGTACACAAGAACAGAATGACTGTCAATATACTGATAGCCATCTGCATGATAACCAGAGTCGACGTTCCTGTTATATTGATCGTGTTACCGAATAACATGCCAACTAATTTGACAGCCATTGCAACAATCAACTGCAATGCGATAAATGAGACCAAATAAATAATTGCCTTTTTCATTCTTCTATTTCTTTTTCAAATTGCTCCTTGATTAATCTTTCATCCTCCTTCAACTGACTTACCAGTTCTTCGGTATTTTTGAATTTCTGTTCAGCACGCACGCGATGTATAAAATACACAGCTATATTCTTATCATAAATATCATCATTGAAATTGAATATATGCACCTCCATCGTCAAATCATTACCATTAAATGTCGGGCGTACTCCTATATTCATCATAGCATGCTTCATAAAGATTGTTCCTGCTATTCTGACTTTCACCGCATAGACGCCTCTTACCGGCACTATTTTTTCCACACTGTCAGGATCTATATTGGCAGTAGGAAAGCCCAGTTTATGTCCTTCTCCGAACCCATTGACCACATGACCAAATATACAATACGGTCTGCCGAGACATTCAGCAGCCATTTCCACCTCACCGGCAGTCACAAAAGAACGGATGACCGACGAACTGATCTTGACGCCATGCAGTTCAACGGCATTGGCACGGATCACTTCAATACCCATCTGCTTGCCATAACCTACATAATCATCAAACCCTTCATTACCATTGCTATGTCCGAAATGATTATCGTAACCTATGATCAGTACCTTCACATGAAGACGGTCGCTTAGTATTTCTTTCATAAAGTCATACGCGGACAATGAAGCCATCTCCTTATCAAAAGGCAATATGACACAGTTATCCACACCTGTCTGCGAAAGAAGGACAAGTTTTTCTTCATATCTGCTTATCATCTGCGGTTGGTAATCTTTCTGCAGAACGACACGCGGATGCCTGTCGAATGTAACGACAGTCGACTCCATACCGCGTTTGGCAGCTTCCTTTTTGATGTTATTGATAAGGAACTGATGTCCAAGATGCACACCATCGAAGAAACCGATCGTGGCTACACATGGTTTCATCTGCTCCATCTCATAACTCATTAATATCTTATTCATATCTCTCCAATATTTTGTCTATATCATTGGTCCAGTCGCTATTGGGTGTCACATTGTATGTCTTAATACCCAAACCGGCGGCACCATTGCAGTTTGCTTTGGAATCATCCACGAAAAGTGTTTCCTCTGGTTTCATATTACCCAGCCTCATCATCATCTCGAATATCTCTTCAGTAGGTTTTACGAGATGCATCCTGAATGAAAGATATGCATGTTCGAAATAGTCGGCCATGCCATATCCGTCATAAGGGAAGAAATCAGCCACGCACTTATCCCAATGGATAGGATTTGTGTTACTGAGCAGAAATATATGATATCGCTCACCAAGCTGTATCAGTTTCTGTATCTTGTTCTCAGGAATATCGGTCAGCAGTTGGTTCCATGCCCAACAGATATCTTCGTCGCAGACATCCTTATTGGTCATCTCCCTCACCCTGTCACAGAATTCTTTTGTCTTGATAACCCCTATCTCAATCTCATGGAACAGGTCTTCGGATTTGAATTCATCCACATAATAGGCTATATCATCCAATCCCACCTTATAAAAGGCATCCACGCATCTCTGTTTATCGAGTCCTACGAGTACGCCTCCCAAATCGAATACTATGTTCCTTATCTTCTTCTGCATATCATTCTCTTAACGCCGCGCCATATCTCACCGATAATCAGCACTGGTGAAGTACCTAAAATAATCCACATCCATTCTTCTGACGTCAATGGCACTGTACGGAACATTTTACCGCCAAACTCTACAATAATCCACTGTCCCACCACAATCATCAGCAGTACAATCAGCAATCCCTTGTCCCACAAGAAATGATGAAAGGCTGAATGGTTGGAACCGATACATTTCACATTCAATAGGTTCCAGCATTGCAGCATCACGAACACGGTAAAGAATATAGTGAGTTCACCGATAGATACACCAGCAAACTTCTCAAAATAGATGAGCATAGCAAACATCAGGATAAAGAACGTCAGTCCGATAAACAGGATACCCTTGAGCATACCGTGTGAGAGTATAAAATCGCTCTGCTTGCGAGGTTTTTCGTTCATCACTTCACGTGAAGGGGGCAGTGAAGACAGCGCCATGGCTGCGAAAGTATCCATAATGAGATTGACCCATAGAATCTGCGTCACGGTAAGGGGCAACTGTGTACCTATTACCGAACCGCCGAGCACGAGCAGCAATGCCGTAACATTTACGACCAGTTGGAAGAAAAGGAAACGCTGGATATTCTTATACAGCGAACGTCCCCACATCACCGCTTTTACGATACTGCGGAAAGAGTCGTCCATCAATGTGATATCACTGGCATTTTTAGCGACGCTGGTACCCGAACCGAGCGACAGTCCCACATGTGCATAATTCAAAGCCGGGGCGTCATTCGTACCGTCTCCGGTGACGGCCACCACCTCCCCATGCTTCTGAAGAAGTTGAACCAGCCGCTGCTTATCCGTAGGTCTTGCCCTGCTCATCACGCGTAACACTTCCACACGCTCATAGGCCTCTTCATCACTCAGAGCGGCAAAATCAGAACCCGTCATCTGTGCCTCAGCAGGCGTATCCCTATCCCAAATACCTATCTGGCGGGCTATCTCGGTAGCCGTAGCGGATGTGTCTCCAGTAACGATTTTGACTTGTATTCCAGCCGAACGGCACTCGCCTACAGCCCCCGGAACATCCTCGCGCAACGGATCGCTGATAGCCGCTACACCCTGATAGTTCAAATCATCACCTAGCGTTTCTGTCTGGTCCGTTTCATCGAGCTGTTTACAAGCAAAGGCCAATGTACGCATCGCCTTGCACTGATAACCCATCAATGTTTCTTTTACAGCACGGGTCTCCGCATCTGTCATATTACAGTGAGCGATAATGATCTCGGGCGCTCCTTTCACGAACAACCATCGTTTACCACCGACCACAGCGACGGTAGCCATATATTTACGTTCCGTAGAAAACGGTATACGATTCTCAACTGTTATCTCCTCACGTATCTTTTTATAATCGAATCCTTTGTCCTTCAACCATAACAGGAGAGCTATCTCCGTAGGATTACCTATTCCCTTGTTTTCTTCATCCAGATAAGCACTGGTATTGAGAGCCAGGGCATTGGAAAACATCCCGTCGTCACCGCTGTTTATCAACATATCAGCCACCTGCATACGGTTCTGGGTGAGTGTGCCCGTCTTATCGGTACAGATAACTGTCACGGCACCCATCGTTTCGCAGGCATGTAATTTGCGGACCAGATTATTACTCTTGAGCATACGTCGCATGTTCAGAGCAAGACTCAAGGTCACCGCCATCGGCAACCCTTCGGGCACAGCCATCACGATAAGAGTTACCGCCATCATAAAATACGTCAGCACAATCTCTGCCATTTTCAGATAATTGGTAGTGTGCCATACACTGCCTGTCAGGATATCATGAACAAGGAATATCAGGAACGCCGCTATCGAAATAGTAAATCCCACCCTGTTTATCATCTTGGCAAGACGATCCAGTTGTAAGTCGAGCGGAGTCTTAACTTTGGTTTCCTCCATCGATTTGCGTGCCACCTTACCTATTTCCGTTTTATCACCGACAGCCGTCACCACAGCCACGCCACCTCCGTTCATGACCATCGCACTGCGTAACACTTTACAAGAAGGATACGTAGCCTCATCATCATTCAAACTCTTATCTGCATGTTTCGTGACAATCGGTTCACCGGTCAGCGATGATTCATCTATCTGCAAATCCGTCGATTCCATCAGGTCACCATCTGCAGGAATCTCATCACCTACTTCCAAAAGCATCACATCTCCCACCACGATATCTTTCCTCGGGACAAGCATCACCTTTCCATTGCGTTTCACCTTGACTGGCTGCTCTTCACCAAGAGCTGTGAGCACATCAAACTTACGTGCGGCATCCCTTTCGAAATAGAAACCGATAGTCGTAGCGAGGAAGATAGCCAGAAAGATACCGATCGTTTCGATGAAATCTTTCTCGAAACAGGCTAAGACCAAAGATATTGCTGCAGCCACCAGCAGAATTTTTATGATCGGGTCTTTGTATTTCTCAATATACAACAGCCAAAGCGAGGTCTTTTTCGGCGGAGTCAATACATTTTCGCCATATTCCGCTCTGCTTCTCTTTACCTGTTGATTGTCAAGTCCACAAGACTTGACCAAATCCTTATTATATTCTTTACTCATAAGTATCTGCAAAGTTAGACAAATTACCTATATCAAACAAGTTTATATAAAATTTTTAGTTTCTTTTTGCAAGATTTATTTGGAGAATTGCGCAAAAGGCTTTATCTTTGCACCCGCAAACTTAACCGTTAGTGGTTAAGCCGGGCTTTTAGCTCAGTTGGTTAGAGCAACAGACTCATAATCTGGAGGTCCAAGGTTCAAGCCCTTGATGGCCCACAATGAAAATTAGCAACTTACACATTTCTGTAGGTTGCTGATTTTTTTATTGGGAAAACAGAGCGATTTTGTTCAGTTATGATATTGTATTGTAAAGATAACCGTATCACAAAGAAGTAAAGCAACAAATAAAGGCTCATAACCTTGCATTTTGTTTTCCCGAATTATTTCCCCGGAATTAAATATTTCATATACGGAACTACCAATCAGAGAGAACAGTGTGAACGAGAGTTGAATAGAGTTATCGATAACGAGTACAATCTTAGTCAAAGCAACGGATACACCATGTCTCGTTAGTTGGTATTAATTTCAAAACAGAAATAAACAGATATGAATTTTTCAAAACCAATACCCGAAATGGAGAGTGAACTTGCAAGAGAGGTTGGACGTATCTTGAAAAAGGCTGACCGACCTGAGCAATGCGCTCGATGGTTTACCTCGATAGGATCCACCCAGATATACATGAGCTTATCCACGGCATTCAGAGAGCGATTGGCAATGACCGCTATTTCTGTATGCTCGACACTTACTCGTATTTCACTAAGCACAGAATCCCTCATGAACTGTAGAGGATATTTCAAGAGTGATCGCCCCATGTATAGCTTCGGTGTTCAAGAGCTGGAGCAGGAAGAAGAACAGCAAGAAGTGAACCGACCACGATTCCACAGATAAAGAATAATCCCTGACATTCGGTTGCATCCGTTTGTCAGGGATTTGAATTGATCGCATGATGCTTGATTTCCTTTATTGTATTTTCACATATTTCCAATGTGAAATCAGGTAAAATGATATCAGTGAGACGATTATTTTTTGTGTCTACTCATTCGCTTGATATAGTCTTTGAGTGGGACCATATCCATAGAAGCACGGCGTTGATCAACCTTGTCAATGTCTTCAATTGAAGCTGGTACAAAAATCCCGTTCTTGTCAATGTTACCTTGTGAGCCATATATTTGTGGCTTGTTCATTCTACAAAGGATTCTGTCTTGCATCAGTGCTACACATTCTTTTTTGAGCAATCCCTTTTTGGCCGCCTCAATAAATTTTGGCAGATATTTATTCTGTAGGTCCAGCGAACTATGCTGAATAACAGTCCAAATAACTTCATTTTCTTCTCCAAATTCAAGTGCATTGTTTTCAAGTATATCTGTTACCTTTATCAGGTTGATGCTGTCATTATGAATGATTCCTGCTGCTATTTTTTTATGTAATAAAGTGTCGTTTGGTTGTTCTGCCCATGCTTTTAATATCTCTACGCGACCATCTTGGTCGGCATGCCAAACTAGTTTCAATTCTTCACGTATATCGTTGATGTGTTTGCGGTGAGGTGCCTCGAGTCCTAGTTTGTAATTGGTAAACAGCAGTTTGCGACGACAGTCAATCCAGTTTGCTAATATTTCAATATGAGACTTGTCAAAGAGGTCGTCATTACAATACATATAGGTTGGACGTATAAACTGCAACTTCCTCACGTTTTTAGTTGCTGACTGATAAATGTGAATACAAGCCAATGATTTATTCCAATAAGTCATTCTGTCAACAAGCAATAACAATTTATTATGCTTGTCATAATAAGAATTTGAGTAAATTTCATCTGGTGTGCGCTTTTTAGATTCTGTATCGTCATCCCACACCCAAGATGTGTATGGTTTTTCATCTGTTAAATTGCTTGAAATAGATCGAGGATTGTCTTCTTTTAAATTTTCAGGAAGTTCCACCCACATAGTCATTCCTTCTGGAATAAAGAACATGATTTTAGCAGAGTCGAGTTTGCACAAAGATAGAATATGAGAAATATATTTTTCAGAGCCTTTGTATTGTTTTGCCGAATCTAAACAGTTGATAAATGACATATTCGGTGACTGCATCGAATACCCCATATCAAATTGAAAAGTTGAGTCATTATTAATGACATAACCGGTTTTTGTACTAAAGTTCCAAGTCTGATTGCTAAAGTAAAGAGATTTGCTAGTAGTACAAGAAAATTGGATAAAACATAATAGCACTATTGTGCTGATTTTTAATTTTTTCATATTAAACGATGATTAATTAATTGTGTCAAATGTTCTTTGTGATTCCCCAATATATTCAATGGTACTTTTTGCTTTTCATCAGAATATGGTATATTTATGCAGCTGATTTATTTCTTAACGCTTATGCAGTATGGAATGTAGTTTCTCAGAATCCATCTCTTATATCATCTAAATAAATTCTCAGCAGTGATTTGTTTCTTAACTTTGCGAGCATACATATTATTATGTAATCCAAAAGGTGTGACGTATGCGACCTGTAAGGTTTTGCTCGTTTTTTCAACATCTTTAAATCTAAGAAGACGGTCCTGCACATGTTTATCGTATTCCTTATCTATCTCAAACTCATGATCTGAATACTTCATTTCGCATACAGTTATCGTCCTGTCGTTACGGTCAATAAGAAGGTCTATCTGCCCTCCTTTCTTGAGGTTGTCGTCTATGTCAGGATTGTTTTTTGTCTCTTCAGTAGGACGGTAAGCCCACGAACATGGTCTGTTGATGGTACCGCTGATGCCGAGTCCTTCTACTATCTGGTCAATGTGGTGTAAACATACAGTCTCGAAGGCATAACCACTCCATGCATTATATGCGCCTGTACCAATCACTTTCATCCAGTAGTCCTTTGCAAAAACGCCCTGTCCCTTGATGAAACGCAAGTGAAAGAGAGAAAACTGGTCAATCAATTGATATAGTTTATCCTTCTTCTCTTTTTTGAATGGAACAAATGAACGAATGAATTCACATTGTTCTAACTCATTCAGTAATGTAGTCAGATTACCATTGTTCAATAGTTTTGTCTTATGGATGATATCATTCCGAGTCATTCCTTTTCCTGCGATGCTCAGGGCCGTTATGATAGAGATATAATTCTCAGCTTTCTTGAAGAGCGACTTGAAAAGTTTGTCAAACTCGTCTGTGAGTTCACCTCCCTTAGTAAAGCAGAGTTCGTTGATGTTCTCAGCTACACTCATGTTATTTTCAAACAGAGAAAGATAATAAGCCACGCCACCCACAGCCATGTAGCAATCAATGATTTCTGTCCGTTCATAATCAAAACCGCCAGCACGGAAATACTGTTCTGTTTCCTGCAGTGTAAATGGCGATACCGGAATCTTGTGAGTCACTCTGTTATGTAAGCCACCACGTGCATCTATGATCTTGTTCAGCATCCAAGATGTTGCCGAACCACACACGATTAACTTGATATCCGAACGGTAATAAGCCCAGTTGTTCCAGAAATATTCAAGTGCGCTGATAAACTTCGATTTCTGAGTGTCGAGCCATGGCAATTCATCAATAAAGATAATCTTTGCACCATCCCCTTTGCTCTCTATCGCTTTGGAGAGTAATCTGAATGCTTCAGTCCAGTTCTTTGGTAAGGTTTCCTCGCCAAAGAAATCTTCCATAGCGTATGAGAAATTAAGCAGTTGATCAGCCATGCGAGCATTCTCTTTACCAGTCATTCTGAAGGTGAACTGTCCTTCAAGAAGTTCCTTGATGAGAAAAGTCTTGCCTACGCGTCGTCTTCCATAGATGGCAACGAATTCAGACCTGTCCGAAGCGATATATTTCTTCAGGCGTTCTATCTCATTTTTACGACCAATTATTGATTTTTCCATGATTTCTGCTTATTGTTTGGCGCAAAGTTAAGAAAAACTTGAGATTTAGCCAAGAAATAAATTATTATTCGGCGTAATCTTATGTTTTTTTAGAGATTCCGCCAAGGAATAATCTTCAGCATGCTATTTTGCCAGTAATTTCAGTATCATTTCAGTTTTCTGCTCTTCCGTCATATTCTGAATGTCCTCAGCAGTAATTTTATGTCCTAAATCAAGCAACTTACTGTTGTATTCCATCTGTAGTTCAAGTGGATAGTTGGCGATATACCTGTCTGTGATGGTGCGATTATTCGAGTGCCCCATACTTTCTGAGATATAGCGCTGGTCAACACCTTGAATCGTGAGAATAGTACTGTGAGTAAGTCAGTTCACTAGCATCAACGAATAATGTGCTCGTTCCGCATAACCTTGTTTCCATGTTTCAGGATATTTCTTGTTGATGAACACATTATATAGTTCTGTCATTTGAGCTACCGACAGGTAACATTCCTTTCTTGTATCACCAATCGGAATGGAAACAAGCTTCTTCTTGCGAATGTTTGAAAACGGATATTCCTGATTAGAGAGGAATCCTCTGGCTGTACACTCATTCCATACCGCCCGACAATTACGTAGATAGATGCCTCTTGTAGCGTCTGCAATCATGCCAATGACATCACCATTCTTATCCTTGACACCATGAATCATTCTATTGCTCCAGTATTCTATTTCTTCCTTGCCAATTTTGAACCCTACTATAGGTTTGTTCCATAGAATCTTCTTGAATGAATTCAGTGCATGCTGATACGACTCGCCAGTGGTACACCGTTCGCCATCGTTATCATTATTAAGGTGATAAATAATATCTTCCCACACGCCTATGAAGGAAGAATCTTTTATCACATCAACACCTGTTATCACCGACTTGATTCTTTCAAGCGTCAGAT
>ERZ795062.140-NODE-140-length-64720-cov-10.309642_pt1 | contig 64720 bp, 76 predicted proteins | sample MGYA00375146_ERZ795062 | MGnify/ENA primary metagenome ERZ795062 (study PRJEB30191, sample SAMN05720281) | activated sludge metagenome | isolation source: Anaerobic digester | place: USA | collected 2015-07-16 ...
GCCAGCATCCCATATTACATAATTTTTAAACTCTTTAAAACCATAATCCAATAAACTATAACAATCCTCAAACCAATTCCTATCATTAAGTACTATGGCAATAAGTGTCCGTCCTCCACGTGTTGCACTAGACACTAAACATCTTCCTGCTTTCATAGTATACCCAATCTTTACCCCATTTCCTCCTTCATATTCCCAAAGGGTATTGTTTTTATTGTAAAATAAATTGTTTTTTTCTCTATGAGCTTTCCACATCTTTGATTCTACAATTTCTGCAAATTTTTTTATATCCATTGCTTCTCGAGTAATCAGTGCAAGATCATAAGCTGTTGTATAATGATTATCATCATGAAGCCCATGGGGATTTACAAAATTAGTATCCTTTGCACCAATTTGTTTAGCTTTTTCATTCATCATAAATACAAACTCATCAGTACTATCCCCAATATAATCTGCTATAGCAACTGCAGCATCGTTTCCAGACCTTAACATTAATCCATATAGTAAATCTTCTAAACTTATAATCTCTCCATCATAAAGATATATACTAGAGCCTTCTATACCTACACAAGTACTTTTTATTTCAACTTTATCTTCCACATTTCCTTCTTTTAAAGCTATCAATCCTGTCATTATCTTGGTAGTACTAGCCATAGGCAATTTATTATAGGGGTTTAATTCAAATAATACTCTTCCCGATTCCATATCCACTAATATAGCACTTTGTGCAATAACAGATGGCTTTTCCCCATATGAATAATTATTAGTAAATAAAATACTAACAAATAATAATAACAAGATGCCTTTTTTCAAATTAAACTCTCCTTTCTTCAAAACCTTTTTCTTAAACTTTATTTAGTTTAAATTAATAGAAGCAGAAATATTCTGCTTCTATTTCTTATACGGTATCCATAGGTTTTTCGTCACTAAAATTTTCTTTTTTTGTAATAGCATCTTGAATATTATCTGCTATTTTGCCCATAAAATCGAACAAACTGCTTAATGCTGTATTCCCCTCATCTACAGTTAATAACTTGATTTGTTCTTGCCCTACAACAATAAAACCTACAGGTTGTACCGAAACACCTGCACCACTACCTCCTCCAAAAGGTAATTTTTCATCAGGTAGATTAATATCTTTACTACTAAAAGTTTTTTTAAACTCCGTACCACCTGAAGCAAAACCAAAACAAATTTTTGAAACAGGAATGATTATCAAACCATCTGGAGATTGTACTGGATCTCCAATAATAGTATTTACATCAACCATTTCCTTTAAACTGTTCATGGTTGTAAGCATAAGCCCTTCTATCGGATGTTCTGACATTCTTACCACCACCTTTACGCATTTTCATTAATCTAATCCATATATTTATAATATAAACCATTCTTATTTTAATTATACAGTTAAATAAAATATCTAATATTTCTTCATTAAACACAGATATTATATCAAGATCCAATTTATCTATTTCCTTACTTGCAAGTATAATGCTGACAATAATACTTTTCATACTCCACATGCTTCCATACATTATTGCTGTCAAAAAAGCATCCTTAGACCCAATCCTAGTCTTCCATATCAATTGTTGAAATTTACTCTTATCCCATATATAATTAAATAACTCCCTTGAATAAACTTGTTTAAAACTATGCTTTTTTTGATTATTGCTATTTTTATTGAAAGGATATATCTCGGGACTAAAAAGTCCAAATAAATAAGATATAGATATATTAAACTCTATCACATTAGCTTTATATATAAATTTTAAATTGAATTTAACTGGTAATAATATTAAAACCCAGAGGAACAAAAATATTAAAGATAATAGAATTAATAAGTACTTCATGTGTACACCCCAATATACAAAATTACCCTACACCTATATCTTTCCAAATAAAAGAAGAATAATACTTTTAAAAGTATTATTCTTCTTTTATTTCAATATCACTTTCTTCTATTTTGAAATCCTTTAGTGTGGGTAAATCTTCTAAAGTTTCTAACCCAAAATACCTTAAAAACTCAGTTGTAGTGCCATATATTATGGGACGACCAGTTCTTTCAAGCCTTCCCTTTTCCTCTATTAATCCTTTTTTTTGTAAAGTATCCAAAGCTTTGTCACATCTAACTCCTCTTATATTTTCAATTTCGTTCTTAGTTATAGGTTGTTTGTAAGCGATGATAGATAAGGTTTCTAGCGCTGCAGTTGAGAGGCTTTTAATATCCTTTTCTTGGGTCAATTTATTAATCCATTGATGATGTTCAGGCCTAGTACATAGTTGATAATTATCGTTTAAACATATTATTTTTAATCCTCTTCTATTAAAATCAAATTCGTCTATCATGTTTTTTAATATTTTTTTTACTTTTTCTTCTTCTACTTCTATTATCTTAGATATATCATTTAAAGATAGAGGATCCCCCCAAACAAATAACAAGGCTTCTATTATTGCTTTTATCTCTCTTTCATCCACCTATCCAACACCTCTTACTTCCTTATTTTTATTATAATATCTGAAAAGTTTTCCTCTTGATATACAACAACATATCTCATCCTAATCAATTCAAGTAAAGACAAAAATGTAACCACTATCTCTTGTCTACTGCATTCATTATCAAATAAATGTTGGAAATCTATTTTCCCATTGTATTTTAATTTTCTTTTTATCTTTTCCATGCATTCATCTAATGTATATTCTTCCCTCTGTATTTTATCTATGTCCATTAAAGGTTCTTTGCCTTTACTCTTAGCAAGTATATTATTAAAAGCTTTTACCAGTTCATCTATATCTATTTGTTCAAGCTCTTCTTCTTCTTTGGTAAAAATAGATAAATCTTCCTTTGGCTTGTAAAAAACTTTCTTTTGTATTTCTTCATAATTTCTTAACTCCCTTGAAGCATATTTAAACTTTTTGTATTCTACTAATCTTTTTACCAATTCCAATCTAGGATCAGCTTCTTCCATCTCCAATTGTTCTCCATCATTCTTGTCTACCTGAGGCAATAACATTTTGGATTTTATTTCAAGTAAAGTGGAAGCCATTACTAAAAATTCACTAGTAACTTCTAGATCCATCTCTTCCATCTTAGTAATATAATCTATATATTGTTCTGTTATTTCATTTATGGGAATATCATATATATCAATTTCTGCTTCATCTATTAGATGTAACAATAGATCCATAGGACCTTCAAAAGACTCTAGCACAATTTTATATTCCATATAAAAAACTCCTATATTAACTAATAATTTTAATCAATAAATTTAAACTAAAATCTATAAATGGTCCAAGTATTTTATCTATAGTATTCGTAGCTATTAACAGTATTAATACCAATTGTAAATATCTTTCATATTTATAAAATTTATATTCATATTTGTTTGGTAGCAAACTAGCCAATATCTTTGAACCATCTAAAGGGGGAAAAGGTAAAAGATTAAATATCCCTAACATTATATTATACCATAACATTATAACTAAGATATTTAATACAATATTATTGGTTATTATACCAGTAGATATTATAAACCCTACTATTACAGCTAACAAAAAATTGGAAAAAGGACCTGCTAAAGATACCAATAGGGTATCCCTCTTTCGTTTTTTAAAATTATTAGGATTTATAGGCACTGGCTTGGCCCATCCAAATCTAAACAATAATAAGAAAATAAATCCAATTGGATCTAAATGCTTAAGAGGATTCAAAGTTAACCTTCCAGATTCTTTTGCAGTATTATCTCCTAATAAATAAGCCATAAGTCCATGGGAATATTCATGAATAATTATAGCAATAAGCAATCCAGGTATATTTAATAAAATATCAAGCTTCATATCTTGCCCTCTTTCTAATAATTGATATAACCTCGACTTAATAGCCGAGGTTTTTTAAGTCATATTCTATTTTATAATGTTTTTACAAAAAAAACAAACATATATTTATACTATTTATTGATGAGCAAACTCTTTAATACTTTTTTAAACATTTCTGTTAAATTTGCCTTTTCAATAGAATGTTTTGTAATTAATCTAATTTTATCTACTTCTTTACCATCTAAATTAACAATTAAATAGCCAATTTCTTCCCCTTGTTCCACAGGGCTTTCTATAAATTCAGGTAAAATTATCTCTTTAGATATATTGGTATCTTTGCCTTTAGGAACAAGTATATATCCATCTCTTTCTAATACTGCCTCAATGTATTCATCTTTTCCTTTATGGACTAAAACTTTTGCCATTACTTCATTTTTTTTGCCTATAGGTATAGAATCATAATTAGCAAATCCATAATCTAGTAATCTAATGCTTTCTTCAAACCTTATCTTTGAAGTTTCACAACCCATTACAACTGCTATTAACTGTAAATTTCCCCGTTTTGCTGAAGCGGATAAACAAAAACCAGCTTCATTTGTAGAACCAGTTTTTATTCCTGTAGTTCCTTCATAATCAATTATCAGTCTATTGGTATTAACTAAACTTTGTATCTTATCTTTTTTTTTCCCTACCTTTATTTCATCCATATATGTGGTTAACCAATCGTGTATTTTTTTATGTTTAAGAAGTTCCCGAGACATTTTAGCTACATCATAAGCTGACATATAGTTATCTTCATGGGGAAGTCCAGTTGCGTTGGTAAAATTACTATTATCCATCCCTAGTTCTTTAGCTTTATCATTCATCATCTTCACAAATGTCATCTCACTACCTGCTATATATTCTGCCAAAGCTACTGAAGCATCATTAGCTGATCTTAAACAAATAGCTTTAAATAAATCCTCTACAGTTTGTATTTCTCCTTCTTCTAACCATAATTGACTTCCTCCCATTCTTGAAGCATGGCTACTAATTCTAACCTCATCATCTAAACTAATCTTTCCACTTTCTAAAGCCTCCATTCCCAATAAAAGAGTCATGATCTTACTAATACTTGCTGGAGGTAGCCTATCATGGGGTTTTTTTTCATAAATTATTTCACCAGTATTATAATCCATTAATATGGCTGATTTTGCATTTATTTCCAAATTATCTGCTGCATAAATGGTTGTTGTAAATAAAATTATTATACAAAGAGTAGTCAATATGAATCTTTTATTCATATTATTACCTCCCATTATTTATTTACTTTTATATTCTCCATTTAAAAACTACTTATACAATCTATCATAAACATGGGATAATATACCATCAATATAATTATAAAAACTGCCTTGTAGCTTCATGTACAAGGCAGTTTTGCTAAAATATTTCTACTTCATCTTTAGTTATTATGCCATATGTCAGTTTTTTACTTTCTTTATTTTTATCCCCAATAATAAATATCTCCTTAATCTTTTCTTCAACTTCTTTTGCTTTATCAATATTATTGGCATGTATATAGGCTAATGTGTCTCCAATCTCTACTTTATCATCCACCTTTTTATTCAAAATAATACCTGCAGATAAATCTATTTTTGAATCCATAGTCTCTCGTCCAGCCCCTAAAGCCAGTGCACACTTACCAATCTCTTCTGCATTTAAAGCTTTAACATAGCCTTCATCTTTACTTTTTACCTCAATAATATAATTTGCCTTTGGCAGTAGTTCTGGATTTTTTACATAATTAATATCTCCATCTTGATATTTTACTAGCTCTATAAATTTTTCATAAGCTGATCTATTACGAATAGTCTCTTCCAATAAAAACTTAGCTTCATCTTCATTTTTAACTCTTTTTGCTAACAATAACAATATAGATCCTAATTTAATACATAATTCACGTAAATCATCTGGCCCATTTCCCTTTAGAACATCTATAGCTTCTTTCACCTCTAATGCATTTCCTATTGCATTACCTAAGGGTTCATCCATATTAGTAACTAATGCTATAGTTTCTCTACCATAACCTGTGCCAATTTCTACCATCTCTTTGCCTAAATTTATTGCATCATCTAAATTCTTCATAAATGCACCACTTCCTACTTTTACATCAAGTATTATAGCATCAGATTCTATAGCTAATTTTTTGCTCATTATACTACTAGCAATCAAAGATATATTTTCTACTGTAGCAGTCACATCTCTTAAAGCATAAAGCTTTTTATCTGCTGGTGTTATATTAGCTGTCTGACTGCATATGGATATATTTATATCATTTGTATTATTAATAAATTCTTCTGTACTTAGTTCCACCCTAAAATCCTTTATAGATTCTAATTTGTCTAAAGTTCCTCCTGTATGTCCTAATCCTCTTCCAGACATCTTTACAAAAGGTACTCCACAAGCAGCTATCATTGGTCCTAATACAATGGTTGTAGTATCCCCTACCCCTCCAGTAGAATGTTTGTCTACCTTTAATCCATTAATCTTAGAAAGATCTACTATATCCCCAGAATAAACCATAGCCTTTGTTAAATCCAATGTTTCCCTTTTATTCATCTTGTTTAAATATATAGCCATCAATAATGCTGAAATCTGATAATCAGGTATTTTACCATTAGTATAATTTTCAACAAAATAATTTATTTCATCAGTGGATAATTCCCCACCATCTCTTTTTTTCTTGATAATATCATACATTCTCATTATATCCACTCCAATTATATATTTGTTAGTATTCCTATTACTAATTTTTCAAATTTTTCTTTAACCTTCATAGAAGTTTCAATAACTTCTTCATGATTCAAAGGTTTATCTAATATTCCTGCTGCCATATTAGTTATACAGGATATACCTAATACTTTTACCCCTTGGTGAGAAGCTACAATTACCTCTGGCACTGTAGACATACCTACTGCAGACGCTCCTAATATTCTTGCTAATTTTATCTCTGCAGGAGTTTCATACGTAGGCCCAGTAAACCACATGTACACTCCTTCCTTTAATGGAATATTTAATTTGTCTCCTGTTTTTTTAGCAAGCTCTATTAATTCCTTATCATAAGCTCTAGTCATATCCACAAATCTAGGTCCTAATTCATCTAAATTTTTTCCTATTAAAGGATTTTTACCTGTAAAATTAATATGATCTTTAATAATCATTAAATCTCCAGGTAAAAAGTTTTTATCCACACCACCTGCTGCATTAGTAACAATTAAATTTTCAATACCTAAACTCATCATAACTCTAACGGGAAAAACCACATCTTTTAATGGATAACCTTCATAATAATGAAATCTGCCTTGCATGGCTATTACAGTTTTTCCACCTAATTCTCCAATTATCAGCTGCCCCTTATGTCCTTCTACTGTAGAAACAGGGAAATTTGGTATTTCATTATAAGCTATTATAGTAGGAGATTCTATTTTGTCTCCTAAGCCTCCTAAACCTGAACCTAATATTAGTCCAATTTCGGGTTTTTGATTGCACTTTTTCTCAATATAATTTATACTTTCTTTTATTCTTTTCATATAATCCATTTTATTACCTCCTATGCTCTAGGATGTGATTTTTCATATACATCCTTTATTTCTTTATTTTCTGTTGCAAATAAATACATATGTGTAGTTGAAATATCAGAATGCCCTAGCATTTCTTGCACCATTTTAACATCAGCACCATTTTGCAATAAATGTACTGCAAATGAATGTCTTAAAGTATGAGGAGTAATCTTTTTATCTATATTACACTTTTTAGTATACCCCTTTATAATTTTCCAAAAACCTTGCCTAGTTAATCTATTTCCATTGTAATTTACGAACAATGCTTTTTCTGAATCTACTTTTACAACTTCTCCTCTGTACTCTTCAATATAGATATGTATACAATCTAAAGCTACTTTACCAATAGGGATAATTCTCCCATTGACATCAATATCTTCTAAATTTAAATACCCTAGTTGTAAATCTAGGTTGTCCAAATTAAGAGCTACTATCTCCGATACTCGAATGCCTGTTGCATATAACAATTCTAATATAGCTTTATCTCTAGCACCTTTAAAGTTATTTTGTTTTGGTTGAGAAAGCAATATATCTACTTCTTCTTTAGTCAATACACATGGTAGCTTTTTTTCTCTCCTAGGAGATTGGAGATTTAATGTTGGATCTTCTTTTATCAAATTTTCATTTAGTAAATATTGATAATAACATCTAATAGATGCTAAATTTCTAGAGATGGTAGAAGCAGCCTTTCCATTTCTTTGTAAATCCATTAAATATGTAATAATTATGGTTTTATTAACATCTATAGTGCTTTTAAAATTATTAGAATCCAAATACTCCTTAAATTGTTTTAAATCTCTTATATATGCATCTAAAGTATTAGAACTTAATCCTTTATCATTTCTTATATATTCTATGTAGTCCTCCAAAATAACATCAAGCATAATGTTTCTCCTTTACATTTAAAGCTTATACTTTTTAATATTATCTAATTAAAATAATCCCATATTAAACCTAAAAACTTTGGGGCAATATAGGCCTCTATAAAACAACCCACAACTATTAAAACACTAGCAACTAATATTTGAATTGAATAATTTGTAATATTCATATGAATATTACTATTTATATATCTTAATTTTTTGTTTTTTGCATTTTTTATAGAAAAAGCTATTCCTATAGCTGAAATGAATATAAAAGCAGGTATAATAATCAAGTTTTGAGGTAATATACCTAGTAATGAAAAAATAAATCCTTTAAAACTATATTCATTTACTAAAAAACCTACTGTAAAACCTAGAGCAAATCCTCTAAATAATACTATAACAGGTATTATCCATAATCCTATTATAATCAATCCCGTTAAATAGATTAATGCTACAGTTTTTAAATTATCAATTAATGACTGTTTAAAGATAGCTAAATTATCAAAACTACCTTGTTCAATAGCCTTAAAGAAAATATTAAGAAATACCATTATACCATTTCTTTGCTCTAGATTTAATATCTTTATGGTTATAGCTCCTGCAATTATTCCAATTCCAAATAATATAATCACAACAAAATAAATAACAAAATTCTGTTGAAATTCCTTAAATAACCACCTTTTAATCCTGTGGATCAATGATAAATCCTCCCTTCTTTTGATACAAGCCTTTATAAATAATATGCTTATAAAGAAGGTTTTATCACCGACCACTTACTTTTGCATTAAATAACTTTGAGCATATAATATCCCAATTATAGTTTTACTATCTATTATTTCCCCCCTTATTACCATATTTATCAAATCCTCAATCTTTATTTTTAAAACTTCTATATATTCATCCCCCTCTGGCTCAGATTCTTCTTCTATTAATTCATTAGCTGCAAACAGATACATTTTTTCATTAGAGAACCCGGGAGAAGTATAGAACTCAAATAAATATTCTAATTTATTAGCTATAAAGCCTGTTTCTTCATGTAGCTCTCTTAAAGCAGTTTCCTTTGGTTCTTCATTTATTTCAATCTTTCCAGCAGGTATCTCTAACAAATTCTTCTCTACAGGTTTCCTATACTGTTTTACCAAGATAATACGTCCATCATTAGTTATTGGAATAATACCCACTGAACCTGGATGTTCTACAATCTCTCTTTTTGAGTACTTTTTATCTGGCAATTCAACTGTATCAATTCGTAAATTAACAATCTTCCCTTTATAAATTTTTTCCGATTTCATTGTCTTCTCTTCATAATCCATATGACAATCCTCCCTATTTAAATATCTCATAAACATAAGCTCCTACTGCACCTAGAGTTAAAAAATAATCTATATCTTCTTCATATCCTCGCCCCATAGTAGTTACAGACAAATCATATCTATCTAAAGCATCAATAATTTTATCCCCTTTTTTATAAACAAATATATGTTTTTTATAAAGATCTTCACTTGTAATTTGCTCATCTATAAAATTCATCTTATGTTTATCAAGTATGGGAATCACCACTTTCCCTGATGTTTTTGCAATTTCAGATAAAACTGTCCTAGTATGATGAGATATTCCTCTATGTCTAGACCTTTTATCCTGGAAACTTATCCTAGGTACTATAATAGCTTCTCCTCCTAAAGTATTGATAGCATCAATTATTTGTCCCTGTTCAATACCGCTAAACCCATATTTAGTACCTGTACCTACAATTCCTGGTCCCATTGTTATTATGGTTACATTTCCATCCAATATTTCCTTTGCTGCAATTAAACCATTGTAAATATTAGTACATTCCAAATCTCCACCAAATGCATGACCTATCGTAATTGTCTTTTCTATAAGTTTTTTTTCTTTTAGAGTTTTCACAGTATTGCTAAAAAATATTGGTAAAGCGCCTCCATCAGTCATTATATAGTTGATTTTTATATTTTCATCTAGATACTTAAGCATTGCTGCTATAGGTGCTAACATGCTGTGTAAAGAACCTATAATAAAAATATGACCGTCTAGAGATTTAAAATCGTTAAACACCCTATGGTATGGACTCTCCTCTTCTTCAGCAGCTAAACATTTTAACTGCATAGGGGTATAACGTAATTTCATTATATGTCCCCTATTATGAAATTTTTTGGATTCATTACTATAATTAAACAGTACAAAATGAATCCCTCCAGTTCCCAGAGACAACTCTACAGCAGTAGTATTTACAATTATTATATCATCTATTTTAGCTTTACCTGTTAAACCATTATAATTTATTGCTTTCCCCGTCTCCCCATCTATATCTATTTTTAACCATGAAACTTGTTCATCTTCATCCTCTATTTTAACTACTCTGGCTTTTTTATAACTTAACAGAAATATCACTCCTATCTTCCTAAATTATCCAAAAAATTTAACAACTTATTATTCTCTATAATCTTTGTAAAAGATATTTTTTCAGCCAATATATGCACCACCACCAAAATTAATAGATATATAAGCCTTGCCAACATTGTTTGGGTAAGTATACAATATACCCCTAAAGTAATACCAATAGCATTAGAGCCTACATCACCCATCATTGCCTTAGCTTTTAAATCTATTGGAAAATATATAAATAATATACCATAAATTGAATATAAAATAAAATTATATTCAATTATAGCGCTTGTCAATAACATAATTATAGACATTAATAAAAACACTTTTATAGATCTGCCAGGTCTTAAATCAAATAGATTTATTAAATTAGTAAATAAAGAAATAACTAAAGTGTTTATTACTATATCTAATATACTTTTAGAAAAAATTATGGATATAAATAAAGCAAGAAAAAATCCCATCCCTGCTTTTAATAAACCAGTAGTCATTATCCCCTTAAAAAAAGCTTTAATATGGCCCTTGAATCCTTTAATATCTTTCTCACCAACTAAATCATCTAGAAGCCCTACTAGGCCCATTAAAACAAAAGCCATTAGATAGGTCATTGCCACATTTAAGTCTACCCAATTTAATATCATAAAAAACCCCATACTAATAACCTGAATTAAAACAAATAGTATTCCCATACCTAAAGGAATTTCTTCTTTATTATAATTTAAACTAACTGTATTGCTTCTATATAACATATCCATAATCATAGGAGCAGCAATATAAGATAATATCAAACTTATTAAAAAACTTAATATATTAATATATTCCATATATTCACCTTCTAAAACTTATAATAATTAAAGTTATTAAAATATCAAAAAATTGCTTACCTCTGTGTATAAATCCTTTTATAGACCTATTCGTATACCTATGTGTCATCTTTACTGGTACTTCTTTAAAAGTAAAATTACCATTTAAAGCTTGTATTGTCATAGCTACTTCAATTCCATACCTATTAGGAATATAGTCCATAACTTCCATTACTTCTTTTCTATACACTCGTTGCCCAGATAAAGAAGAATCTATTTCTTTTTTTGTGTAAAAATAAACTCCTTTCTTAGCTAAACCTTTTACAAGTCCAAATCCGCCTTTTGTTGGAGCCTTTGGAAATTTTGCAATGGTAAAATCCACTTCCTTTGAAACAACTGGAATTATTAATTTTTCCATTTCCTTGCTAGTTTTTCCTAAATCTCCATCTACAAATGCTATATAATCATATTCCATATCCTTTATTGCTTTTTTCATAGCATACCCTTTTCCCATATTTTTCTCAAAAGTAATATATGAAACATCCAATGTTTCTATAATCTTTTGAGTATTATCTGTAGAACCATCATTGACTATTAATATTTCGTCTATTAAGTCTATCTCTTTTAATCCATTAACTGTATCTGTTATACTATCTTCTTCATTATGTACTGGTACTACCGCTAACAACTTTCCGTCTTTCATATATTATCTCTCCTTAGTATATTCTTGTATAGTAGATTTTGTATTAGGAACCAACTGTTCTGCTGTTTGCTTAATACCATAATGACCTGGTCTGCCTTCCATAGCCAATATAAGAGAAGTTTTACCTATAGAAGTATCTACATTATCTATTGTACTTATTCTAAAACTTTTATACATATCTATATAAGAATAATTTACAATAACCTTTTCTATCCCAATAATAGATTTATCCAAGGTTTTTGCAACATCTATAATTGTTTTATCAATTAAATTTATTCTATCCTTATCTTCACTTATACTACCCCCAGCAATAATTATATAATCAACAGGTTCATCAATATTTCCTACGATATCTATAATTCCTTCATCAATAATTCTAGTTATTAACTCTGAAGATTCTCCATTAATAATAGATGTAGTAATGTACTTTACTGTATCAGTAATCAAATTAGTATTCTCATATTGTATTTCTAATTCATCATATATATTTCCTAATACTTCTTTATTCATCATTTTGTCTGTAATAGTAGTTACATTTTTTACTTGAGCACCAGCAACTTCTAATGTTTGCCCTACACCTGAATACATATAATCATCCTTTGTTTCAATAATGGCAACATTTTTACCTAGCAATCTACCTTTTATTATTTCTTCATAAGTAGTATCTATAAACTCCTTAAAATTATCATTTTGAAGTTCCATCTCTTTCAATTCTTGTTTTAGTTCTTGATTTTCTCCTTTTAGAAAATCAAATCTTTCCTCTAATTTAGCTGCTATATCTTCTCTTTGATCTACTACAAAACTCTGAGCATCTAAAGCAAAGCCTATATATATCCCTATGCCCAATGCTGCAAATATTGCTACAATGGATATAACATAAAATTTCATATTTGGTATCAAATCTACTCCTCCTTTACAAACCTAACATCATCCTTATCCTAATTTTAAACAATAGCATAAGTTCCCTCATCAAAGGATGCATGGAAGTTATTGTCATTATTGGGATTAAAGCTGCTATAGCAATCCCTATAACATATTTTAATTTAAAGCTGCTTTGATACAATTTATTTACACCTTTAGCATCTACCAGCTTTGAACCTACTTTTAATCTCACTAAAAAGGTGCTTGACATTCCAGATCTACCTTTTTCTAAAAAATCTATCATATTTGAATGGCTGCCTACAGCTACTATTAAATCTGCACCATTTGCATAAGCTAATAAAAAAGCAATATCTTCACTAGTTCCTGGTGCTGGAAAAATAGTAGCTTCCAATCCTAAATCCTCCACCCTTTTCATCCCAGGAGCTCTACCATCAGGATATGCATGTACTACAATTTCTTTTGCATCCTTTAAACATTTATCAGATATACTATCCATATCTCCAACAACTATATGGGGAGTATATCCAAATTCTAGTAACGCATCCCCACCTCCATCCACACCAATTAAAACCGGTTTTACTTCATTTATATAGGATCTTATAGCTTCAAGATCCCTCTTGTAATCTTTACCTCTAACCACTACCAACACATGTTTCCCCTTAATTTTTGTCTTGGTTTTGGGAATTGGTATATTACCTGTTACAAGTCCCTTTTCTTTTTTAGCATATTCAAGAGTATTCTCTATAAACCTTTCTAACTCCGTTTCTATATTAGCATATCCAATGCTTAATAGTTCTTCTATTTTTTCTTCGTCTAATAAAATACAATCTCCAATTTTTTGTCCCTTATAAAAAATTGTTTCATCTACTATTTCAATAATATCTCCTTCTCGAACTATATCAAAAATATCTTTATTACAAGTCTCGAATATTGGAATATTAGCATCAAGCAATATAGATGGACCTTGATTAGGGTATCTGCCACTAATAGTTTTCTCTACATTTATTACACATTTTACTTTTTTTTCTACTAAAGATAATGCAGCTATTTCATCTAAATCCTTATGAGCAATCAATGCTATGTCCCCTGGTTTAAGCCTCTTTGTTAAATTTTTAGTTTTTTTATCCTTTTTTAATCTACCTTTAATATTCATTTATATCCTCCAATTTCAGATACCTTTATATTCTTTCCAAATATAAGTACAATAACACCCATTAAAACTATTATAGCATAATAATTAAATACATAAATAAGCAATATTTTACCCCACAAAGACATTTTCCTTGTGGGGTTATCTTTTAAACGCTTCCTTCCGTCATTTCCATTTCTAATCTTAATTTATCAGCAACCATCGCAATGAACTCTGAATTGGTAGGTTTCCCTTTATTAGTATTTACGGTATATCCAAATATATTATCTATAGTATCAACCTTCCCTCGTGTCCACGCTACTTCTATAGCATGCCTAATAGCCCTTTCTACTCTACTTGGTGTTGTATTATACTTTTCAGCTATACTTGGATATAGTTCCTTGGTAACTGCTCCTAGTAACTCCATATCTTCAACAACCATAGCAATAGCTTCTCTTAAATATAGATATCCTTTAATATGTGCTGGCACCCCAATCTCATGGATTATATTAGTAATCCTCGCTTCCAAATTTTTTGATGTAATAACATTATGGGTATTCGTAGTAGGTATTTGAATGTATTCATTTTTAGCAATAATTTGGGATCCTTTTTCCAAATCAGCTATTTGTTTTAATCTTTTTATAAACACCTTAAAATCAAAGGGTTTTACTACATAATAATCAGCTCCTAGCTGAATGGCTTTTTGAGTAATCTGATCCTGACCCACTGCAGAAAGTATAACTATCTTAGGTATTTCATCTAAGTTTAGATTATGTATACCCTCTAAAACTCCTAAACCATCTAAATGTGGCATTATGATATCTAATATCAGTATATCAGGTCTGATTTCAGAAACCATATCCAACGCTTCAAGGCCATCCTTCGCAATACCAACAACCTCAAAATCTTCATCTGCAGATAAAAATTTGCTTAATATATCACAAAATTCCCTATTATCATCTGCAATTAATATTTTAATCTTCTCCAATTATGATACCCCCCTGTTAAAATCTAATTTTTATTATTTCTATAATTAACTATTCGACAAGGAATTGTGGTTTCCTTCTATTTAATAAAAAATCTTTATTATATATAAAAAAAATAGGCTTAAAGCCTATCAATTTTTTATTTCTGCATATTTCCCATTTAATTGATATTCAGGTTTTATCTGTTCTAACATCCATTCAATATAAATTCCATATCCTTTAGTTGGATCATTGACAAATACATGGGTTATAGCTCCAATGATCTTTCCATCTTGAATAATAGGACTACCACTCATACCTTGAACTATACCTCCAGTTTTTTGTAACAGCTTTTTATCTGTTACTTTAATAGTCATACTCTTTTGATTGGGATATTGTTGGTTTAAAACTTTTAATATTTCTACTTCAAATTTTTCAACTTTATCATTGTCAATGGTAGTCAATATATATGCTTTACCTTCTTTTACCTCTTCCTTAAAACCTATAGGCATGGGTTTTGTCTTATTTGCTTTTATAAAGCTATCATTGATTACCCCGTATATACCAAAAGGAGAATTTTTTACTATTTCCCCCAATACATTCTCTGTTTCATAAAACATTCCCTTAATCTCTCCGGGGCTTCCCTTTTTACCTTGTTCAATATTGGCTATTCTTGCATTCATTATTTTCCCATATTCTATATTTAATAGATTCCCCGTATCCATATCGGTTATTCCATGTCCTAATGCTCCAAATATTTTACTATTTTCATCATAAAAAGTAAGGGTTCCAATACCAGCGGTTTTATCTCGTACCCAAATTCCCAATCTGAAACAATTATCTTGAATACTCTTCACAGGCATTACTTCTGTCTCATATTTAATTTTATTGCGCTCTATTAGGATTTTTACTTTATCTTCTGTTATTTGATTTAATAATTCTATTAAATGTTCAGCATCTCTTATTTTTATATCATTTAACTCCAATATACTATCACCATTTTTTATGCCTACATCTTTAGCTGGACTATATCTTTTACCATCTATTCCAATAACATCTGTAACAGCAACTACTAGCACACCTTTTGTATTTAATCTCACTCCTACAGCATTTCCTCCAGGAATCAAAATATCCCTATCTACAACATTTATATCAAATCTTTTTACTGGTATCAAGCCTAATAGTTTTAACTGAAATTTTGCCTCTCCTGGATTGATAGCAGCTATTTTGTAAGATTTTTTTAATCCATTAGTAGAGCCCTCATTATAAGTCGATTGTACTATAGTATCTTCATCGTGTAATGCACTTAAAGAAAATGGAAATAGTACTTCTATGCTGCTATTTTCACCTTTTGCAATTTTAATTTCAGTAGGATAATAATATACAATCAAAAACTGAATTACATAAAAAAAAGCCAATACTATAACAGATAAAGAAAATATTTTTCTATTTTCTCTATATCTATCCAAGTACAATCACTCCTCTTTTTCCCTTATACTAATTCACCTCCTTAAAATTTTATTACGTAAATATAATTTAGCCTTTTTTGATCATATTTATTCTTTTAAATTTTTATTGGAATGCTAAGTTAAATGTTTTTTGTTATATTTTGACAAATAAAAACACTTTACTCTCGTAAAGTGTTTTTATTAAATAATACTTAATTTTTTTTCAATGTCTTTGACATCTCTAACATCTCTTTTGCATGGAGTTTAGTAATATCAGTCAAATCAACTCCACCTAAAAGTCTTGACAATTCCTCTATTCGCTCTTCATTATCAAGTTTTCTAACTTTTGTTATAGTGCTGTTATCAACAAAATCTTTTTCAATAACAAAATGAGTATCAGCTAAAGCAGCAATTTGTGGCAAATGGGACACACATATAACCTGATGTTTAAAAGAAATCTTCTTTATCTTCTCCCCTACTATCTGTGCAGTTCTTCCACTAATTCCACTATCGATTTCATCAAATATTACACAGGGTATACTATCATAATCAGCTAATATAGTTTTAAATGCTAACATTATTCTAGACATTTCTCCCCCAGATACAATTTTAGATAGGGGTTTCAAAGGCTCACCTTTGTTTGTAGATATTAAAAATTCCACTCGATCCCACCCATTAGGAGAAAAATAATCTAATCTATCAAAATCTATTTTAAATACCGCCTCTAGCATATTTAATTCATGTAGTTCTTTTGTCATTAAAATTTCAATATCTTTACTTATAGATTTCCTTATATTTGTCAGCTTAGTGCAACAATCAAACAATTCCTTTTCTATAGCTTGTATTTTTTTATTGGATTTTTCTATTTCCTTTTCATTATTTAAAAGTATTTCTAATCTATTGTGTATATTTTCTCTATATTTTAATATATCTTCTATAGTATTCCCATATTTTTTCTTCAATCCATTTATTGTATCTAATCTTTCTTCAAGAAACTCTAATCTCTCCTCATCTAAAAATATATTCTCTAAATAATTTCTTATATTCCTAGATAAATCCTGTAATTCAAATCCTATATCTTCCATAGTCTTAGTGTATTCCTTTATCTTATCATCGAATTCCATAATATCTGTCAAGCTTATAATACATTTGTTAATACCATCTAAAAGAGATACACTACCATAAACATCATTATCTAAAATATTAGATATCTCAGCTAATTTATATCCTATATTTTTAATATTGCTCATTTTTAAATATTCCTTTGTTATTGCTTCTTCATCTAGATCTATTAAATTAGCGTTATCAATCTCTTCTAATTGATACTTTAATAAATCAATTTCCCTATCTCTTTCTAAAGCATCTATAGATAAATCCTCTATTTTTTTCTTTTCTTCTACTAGCTCTTCGTATCTGTTTTCAACTTGTACCAATAAATTCTTTAACATCTCGTCTCCAAAAGAATCTATTAATTTAATATGATTGTTTATATTCAATAGGGATTGATGTTCATGTTGCCCATGAACATCAACCAATGTGGATGTAATTTGATTTAACATCGTTAATGTAATAGTCCTACCATTTACCCTTGATACACTCCTGCCATTAGAATATATCTCTCTTGAGATTAATAGATAATTATCTCCATCTCTATCGATACCAAAATCATCTAATTTTCTGTTTATTTTATCTGGATTTTCTAAATAAAATAGCGCTTCTAATATGGCCTTATCTCTTCCTGACTTCACTAAATCCTTACTAGCTCTACTACCTAAAATCATACCAATTCCTTCAACTATTATGGATTTCCCTGCCCCTGTCTCACCAGTAATAACATTAAAACCTTTAGTAAAATTAATTTTTAAACTATCTATAATAGCAAAGTTATTAATGTTTAACTCAACTATCATAATTTATACCCCCAAATTATTTGAGAAAATTTTGAATGCTTGTCAAAATACAATCCATTAAATCCACACTCTCTATAGCAACAAATATGGTATCATCACCTGCAATAGTCCCTACAACACCATTTATCTTGAAATTATCAATAGCTGATGCACATACTTGGGCTGCACCTGGCAAAGTTTTTATAACCACAATGTTTTCTGCTGCTTCAACACTCAAAACAGAAGATTTAAATATATTACTTAGCCTTTGATGAATACCATCATAGCTATTATCCATAGTCGCATATTTATATTTTCCCGATGGAGTTAATACTTTAACAAGCCTTAGCTCTTTTATATCCCTTGAAATAGTGGCTTGTGTTATATCTATCCCCTGTTTAGATAGATGTCCCGATAATTCTTCTTGAGTTTCTATTTCATATTTTTTAATTAAATTTAATATAATCCTCTGTCTTGTATATTTATTCATTTTTCCCTCCTGAAATCTGTATATAGGATCACACTGTTATAACAAACTGTGGGCTTCATCTACAATATTTATAATTTCAATGTCTTGGATAGCTTTTTTATTCATATCCTTGGAAATATAAGATAAAAATTCAATATTACCAGTGGTGCCTGTTATTGGAGAATAATCCAAGCCTATCAAATTTAAATTAATTGAATCACAAAATTGTTTTATTGATTTTATAACATCAATATGGGTTTCTTTATCTCGAACTATACCCTTTTTACCTACCTTATCTCGTCCTGCTTCAAATTGAGGTTTTATTAAGGCTATTATGCCGCCTCCATCAGATAACAACTCCTTTGCTACAGGTAATACCAATTTAAGTGATATAAAAGATACATCTATTGTTATAAAATCAAAGGTTTCTCCTATATCTTCTTTAACAATATATCTAATATTTGTTCGTTCTTTAATTATTACCCTAGGATCCTTCCTTAGTTTCCAATCTAATTGACCATAACCCACATCTAAAGCATATACTTTTTTTGCACCATATTGTAACATACAATCTGTAAAACCACCAGTAGATGCGCCTATATCCATAGCATTTTTATTCTTAAAATCTATATTAAAGGATTTGATTGCTTTCTCCAATTTTAAGCCACCTCTACTTACATAAGGTAATGGATTTTTTTTAATTTCAATAGGTTCATCAATATGAATCTTTTCTCCAGGCTTATCAATTCTCTTTTCCCCCACATATACTGTACCCTCCATAATAAGCCTTTTAGCTTTTTCTCTGGATTCTACCAATCCTTTCTCATATAATACAACATCAGCTCTTTTTTTCCTCATATAATCTCTCCTAATTATCAGTTACCTTCATTATTTAATTATTATCTTTATCGTTCTTTTTATCAGGTAATATATCTATTTTAAATTTCTTTTCTATAAAATTTAATACTATTGCAGCTTCAAATATTATTTTTTCTGAATATAATATAGCGATAGATTTACCTAAAGCTTTACCTCCAACAGTTAAAGAAGCAACTAAAGATGTAATTATAATGCTTAATATTGTCCCATTTTTAATCTCATAAATATTTATCAATTTATATATGATATTAGCACCTACCGCTCCACTTACTATGCCACTAATATCACCAATAACGTCATTACAAAAATTAGATACTTGCCCTGCATTTTTTACTAACCTTATTGCATATCTAGCTTCCTCTACCCTATTAGCGGCCATAGCATGAAAAGGCTTTTCCTCGGCAGTAGTAACTGCAATACCAATAATATCAAAGAAAATTCCTATAGCTATTATAATTATAAGTATTATAAATGCAAAAAATATATTTAGATTTTTTACTAAACCTTCTGTGATTATGCTAAATACTATAGCCATTATAAATGTCCAAATAGTTATCATAATAACCCATTTCATATTACATTTATCCAGAAAATTATTATCTTCTTTTTTATTCATTTAATATTGGTACCTCCATAATATAATTAAAAAGCTGATAGCATTATGCTATCAGCTCATGAGTGGCAGTATATTGGGTAAATCTTACGGCTTAAGGTCCAGCAGGATTTCCCTGATAAAAACTGCATGTCGCCATAACAGCGGTTTCCCTTTAATTTTATCACTGTTGTGTCGCCAACAACAGAACTGGATTACCACTTAGTCCGCACTGTAATCCCCAATATACCTCTACCTTGAACAGTCTAGGAGTTTTCCTCTACAACCAGTCTAATCCTTAGCCTCTTTTGCAATTTAGGTTTCGATAACAAAACATATTGCCGTTTGGGCCCTTTACGACAATAGTTGAACTTATCATCTGCCTAAATCACTCAAGGCAGGCTACTCTAAGCATAGCTATTATATACGCTTAGGTTTATCTTACCATGTCCCAAATGGCAAGTCTCCACGAAAGTAGGGTCAACGCCTGCATGCCATTGCAGATCGCCCCATCTTTCTTACTCCCTGGAACGACCCTCGACTGGGCGTCGCGAGCCGTAGCAAGGAACTTCATCGATATGCCCTTCGACGGATTTTTAGCCCCGCCCTCGAGATTAGCTGTGTTGACTAGAATACTGTGCCACTCTTTGCTTTATTAATTATAGCATAATATTTATAAATATTCAATATAAGTTCAATACATTCTATTTGTTAAAACTTTTGTCATATCTACAAGAAATTGGACATCCTTATCGTCAAATTTATATAATATGTCTATAGCTTTTTTACTAAAATCCTGTATTTTTTTTTCTGCATGTTCTATATCATAGTAGCTTAGATAAGTTAATTTATCTATTTTATCATCCTCTTTAATATCCAATATATCATCCCTTATTTGATAGGCTAATCCCAAATATAATCCGTATTTTCTCATATTTTCTACATCCTCATCATTTCCACCACCTAATATAGTTCCTGCTACGGTAGAGGCCTGAATTAAAGCAGCAGTTTTACATCTATACATAAACATAAGCCTATCTTCATCCATGGACATTTCATTGGATAATAAGTCCACTACTTGTCCCCCTATCATTCCATATACTCCAGAGTAATTTCCTATTTCCTTCATAGCCCATGTGTATCTAGAATAATCTTCAAAATCCTTTGAGTATTTTAAGGTATAATCTATCATAGTCTCAAAAGCTAGGTTTAACAATCCATCACCTGTTAAAATTGCCATAGCTTCACCATATACTTTATGATTAGTTGGCTTGCCTCTCCTAAAATCATCATCGTCCATAGAAGGAAGGTCATCATGAATAAGAGAGTAAGTATGTATCATTTCTATTGCTAGTGAAAAAGGAAGGGCATCCTCATAATCCCCACTAAACATTTCGCAGCTTTTTAATAATATAATTGGTCTTATCCTTTTACCACCTGTAAATAAGCTATAATTGATAGATTCAAATATAATCTCTTGATAACCAGTTTTTTTATAAAATATTTTTCTTAATTCATCATCGATTATACTTCTAAATTCTTCGATTTTTTCAGCCAATGCCATTAGACTATACCTCCATTTGAAAATCCTCTTCAGTCATATTCCCTTCATCATCCTCAAGTAATATCTTCACTTCACCTTCTATATCTTTTAATATTCCATTACAATAATTATATAGTGCTACTCCTCTTTTAAACTTTTTTAAAGAATCCTCTAATGTTATGTCTTCCCTTTCCAAAGCCTCTAAAATATCTTCTAGTTCTTTTATAGCCTCTTCATAACTCATATCAAAATTATCCATGATAAAACTCTCCTTTGTTAATTTTAACCACTTCCACCGTTAACATACCATCTTTAATTATTAAATCTAGATTTTCATATATTTTTACATCTTCTATACTAGTAATTTTATTCCCTTCTTTATCCAATAATAAACCATATCCTTTATCTAGATAGTATATTGGGTTTAAATAATTAATCTTACTTTTAAGATTTTCTATATGGTCCTTGTTTCTATCAATTTTACTTTCCATTAAATTAATCAAATTTCTAAACAAATTATCTAGTTCTTGAGTTTTTTCCCTAGATTGATTTATAGGATTGTAATAATCTAAGCTTCTCTTTATGTATTTTAATTTTATACTACAATCCTTTAGTCTATAATGATATACTCTATTTAGCCTATCAAATTTATCCTTTAAATCATCTATCAGTTTGTCCAAGTCAGGAGTAACTAGTTCTGCAGCAGCTGAGGGTGTAGGCGCCCTTAAATCTGCAACAAAATCTGCTATTGTAAAATCTGTTTCATGACCTACTGCGGAAATTACAGGCTTATCCATAGAGTAGATAGTACGAGCCACCTTTTCATCATTAAAAGCAAATAACTCCTCCAGAGAGCCCCCACCACGTCCAGTAATAATCACATCTACATCTTCCCTACTATTTAAATAATTAAGACCCTCACATATCTCTTTAGGTGCCAAGTCTCCCTGAACTAATACTGGATATATTAATATATCTCCAATAGGATATCTTCTTTTAATTACTGTGATAATATCCCTAATAGCAGCCCCAGTAGAAGAAGTGACTACTCCAATCTTTCTAGGCATAGAAGGTATTTCTTTTTTAATTGTAGAGTCAAATAAACCTTCTTTTTCTAATTTTTCTTTTAATTCCTCGAAAGCTGCATATAAATTCCCTAAACCACTTTTTTCTATTTTCTTTGCATAAAGTTGATAATCTCCTTCTTTTTCATATACAGAAATATATCCTGTAATTACTACTTTTAATCCATCTTCAGGCTGAAACTCTAAAAAACGGTTATCTGATTTAAACATTACACATTTTATTTTCCCTTTTTCATCTTTTAAAGAAAAATACATATGTCCACTATAATGGTGTTTAAAATTTGAAATTTCTCCTTCTACTTTAACGTTTGAAAGAATCAAATCTCTTGAAAACATCTTTTTAATATATTGATTTATTTCACTTACCTTTAATGGTTTTGTTACCAAATATATCACCTACTAAATTACTTTTTAATCTTCCCTAAATATGCTATACCAACGGAGTTATCTGTACACAAGCTTGCTTTAGGGAAATATAGATTAATCCCTTTTTTATACAACTGCTTACTTAATTCCCTTCTTATAATACTATTAGCTGCCACTCCTCCAGTTACCAATACATTTTCTATATCATAGATATTACAACCCTTTAAAATGATTTTCTCTAAAAATTGAGATAATGTATAGAATAAGGTCATTAAAATATCTTCAGGCTGATATTCAGAATTTTTAATAATATTTTTAAAATAGTTTTCCATCCCAGATAGATTAAACCAGATATCATTTTTAATGTTTATTGGTATATTTAAATCCAATTTAGTTCCCCATTGAGAAATTTGGTCCATCTTTTTCCCAGATGGAAAATCTAAGCCAATCTCAACCCCTATTCTATCTATAAGTTGACCTGCACTTATGTCAAGAGTCCCCCCCACTATATCTATTTGGAAACCCTTCTCTATGTTTTCTATTAACAACATTTCAGTAGTCCCTCCTGAAATGTGAATCCCTATAAATTTATCAATATCATTAAATCCACTATCTATCATTCCAGCACCTAGATGGCCTTCTTGATGACTAAATTCTTTATAAGGTATATTTAAAACTTTAGACAGAACAAAAGCCTGTCCTTTACCAACAACAAAAACAGGCATATATGATTCCTTCAGATTTCTAGGTTTATTACTACATGCTATTTTTTCTATTTTTCTAATATCAATATGCTGAGCCATATAATCTATTAATAAAGGCAAATTCTGGATATGCTGAAATACAGCTTCTTGCTGTCTTAACCCTTTTTTCCCCTTTTCTACTTCTAGTACTTTTCTTAAATCCAATATTATATTATCCTCTCCATCTATAACTGCTAGAGAAGTTGTATATGAAGAAGTATCTATTCCAATAAAATATTGGGTCATATATTATCCCTCGATTTTACAAATCCACCTAAAACTCCATTGATAAATTTGGCAGACTCTATTGTACTATATTTTTTAGCAATCTCTATAGCTTCATTAATTGAAACCTCAATGGGAATATCATCTCTATATAGCATCTCATAGATTGCTATTCTAAGGGTAGATAAATCTATCCTAGCCAATCTATGTATTCCCCACCCTTGAATATTTTGTTCTATATACGAATCTATCAAATCAATATTATCTAATATAGTATTAATTGCATCTTCAATATAAGCTTTTTCCTCTTTATTAAAATTGTTGTTTTCAAAAAAAATATTGACCGATTTTTCTGAGAAATCTGAGTTTATTTCCATTTGATACAATAATTTCATTGTAGATTCTCTCGCGTACTTTCTACCCATCCTTTGCCTCCCAGATAATTTCTTTAATTATTCTTTCCTACTAGGTATAATTTTTTCTATCATTTCTTTAAAATTCTCTTTATTGTCTAATCTGCTACCTAAATAATATCCTAACCAAGTACACAAAGCTATAAACAAAGTTTTAAAAAATCCTATGCTTAAAACCAATATAGCTATTATAAACCCTATAATAGAACCAAAAAACTTGCCCTTATGACCTTTGATCAATTCTATAAATTTATTAAACATTTGTTTAGACAATTTACCAACACCTCTACATTATTTTACATTTCTTATAGGTGCAGTTACATTAGTAATCAATACCTTTACCTCATTAACATTTACTCCAGTACAGTTTTCTACATGTTCCTTTACTTTTAATTGTAGCTCTTCAGTAGTTTTTGGTATATTAATCTCGGGAATTACTTCCCCTTTAAGATTAATAAAAATTTGACCTTCTAATATATCTACTCTAGTTTTTATATTCCTAACACCAGTAAATTGTTCAGAAACAGATTCTACTAATCCAACTACGGTTTCAGATGATATATTTATTTCTCCATGATCTGTTCTTTGTATCAAATAAGTGGTTTTATCCTTAGCCTTATTCCCTTTAAAGGTTATAACAATAAATCTTATACAAACTAATAAAAATATAATTCCTATTATGGTATATATATAATTGCCTATCATGTTATCTATCAACATGTATACATTGTCTCTAGAAATCATCTCAATTCCTTGAAAAGGAAACAATGCTAAAGCTAAAGAAAGTATAGCAATACATAATGAGAAAATAACTAGCACTATTTTATCTATAATATTCATAATTAGCTTCATCCTCCCAAATAACATTTAAATTACCCCCTGGATTCCAGAGGGTAATATACTATTTTACTCGTGTTTCCATTTCTTCTTTTGGTTCCTCTTTTGGTATATTAACCCCTTGTACATTTACATTTACTTCTACTACCCTTAAACCAGTCATAGTTTCTACTGTTTCTTTAACATTCTTTTGTACATTAGTTGCCACCTCAGAAATCTTAGAACCAAATTCCACAACAATAAATATATCAATAGCTGTTTCTTTCTCGCCAACTTCTACCTTAACACCCTTTGATAAATTCTTCATCCCTAACATTTCTGTAAAGTCAGCTGTCATCCCACCGCTCATTCCAGCAACACCATCAACTTCAGTAGCTGCTAAACCAGCTATTATAGCCACAACTTCATTAGCAATTTTTACTGTACCATATTCCATTTTCTCATCGTTTGCAAATTCTGTCACTATAAACACCTCCCCTATATTCTGAAACTCTTTAAAATTATTATATCAAAGCCTAGGGTTTTTTACAAACATTTCTAATTCTTTTTCATAATTTTTATATTAGAAGAGTCTAAATTTGTTTCCCCCATAACAATATCTAAAATTTTGACCACATCTTGTTCTGTAAGTTCATCTTTAGACACCACTATCTTAGCATTCTCTTCAGTTATAAAGACTAATGCTTCTTCAAATCCTTTAGCTTTTATTAATCCTTCTATAGTCAATTCCTTTTCTGCCATATCCCCTATGCTCATTATCTTTTTTTGTGCTTCAGTCCTTACATCCTCAGAGGTTTTTTCATTCTCTACTATAGAATTTAATCTATCTATCAATCCTGCTCTTAATTTATCTCTAGATAATCTTTGTTCTATAAAATAGTTTTTAGAACGCAAGCTATCTTCCTTGCTTATAGCCTGGCTAATATTAGAATTAGCTTCTTTTGAAATCTTATCTACATTTTCATCTTTTGTATCCAATATTTCCATATCATCTATATCATCATCTTCTTTCCCTTCAGATATAGCTTCAACTAGTTCTTTATCATTCCCATCTAATTTTTTTGTCAATTCCATCTCCTCATGTTTCTGATATTCGTTAGAAACCTTTGATGAGGCTTTTAATGTAAGATTGTGATTAATATAGCCAGTGACTACCAGTAATACAATTAAAATTATAATTATTGTTGGCTTCTTTAATGAAAACATCCACATCCCTCCTATTTACTAGAATATACTTCCACTCTATTTCCAGATATGCCTAATACGGTTTTAACCGCTTCATAAAGCATTTCCTTAACCTCTATGTCCTCAGCTCCTTGAGCTACAACTATTACACCTTTTACCTTGGGTTTAATCTCCTTTAAAACTATCATCCCTCCTTCACTATTAGTGACTACCTGAATAGTCATATCATCTCTTATAATTTCTCTTGTGCCTCCATGGGCATCTATCTCATTGGTAGTTTCATTGTTTTTTGTAGTATTAAAAGCAGGAATCTTTTCTACTGTATCTTCCAAAGTTATCATGACTCTAACATTTTCCACACCTTTTAATTGACTTAATATATCTTCTAATTTTTTTTCTAATAGCACACCATAATCTACTTCCATAGCCTCTAATTTTCCTTCAATAGTAGCTGATTCTAAATTAGTTATAACATTACTATTCCTATTCTCTATAAATATATTAGCTATTATTAAAAGTATGATTCCTAATATAAGGATTATGAATAAATTATTAATAAGTTTTTTGTTATCTATAGTTTCTAAGTGTTTTTTTATTTTATCTATTAGCTTTTCCACCAATTTCACCTTCCTTTAAAATATTTAAAGCTATGGTTATATTTTCTTTTGGAATATTAAAATTTTGGGAAATCTCATCTTTAAGCCAATCTCCCTCTTCTAGTTCAATATAGGTTTTAGTTTTCTCATTATTTTTATTTATTAACACATCCTGAATTTCTACTGGAGTAATATTTCCTCTGAAATCTTCTATTTCCTCTTCCTCCTTTTTTTCCCTTATTACTATTTCCAATCCTTCTAACTTTCCTAATTCTTCTTCATCCATATTAAGTTCCATATCTACCACACGATAATTGCTTGTCTTATCAATAAACTCTTCTATCTCTAATTTCATCTTTTCTATATACAATTCTTTAATCTGTTGCTCATGTATTGATGATAATTTTCCTTCTTCTTTAAATGCAAAGTTCTCCACTTCTATATGTTTCTCTAAAATATTTTTGTCCATATTATAATCTTTAGATAATAACTTTATGAAGGGTGAAATTATAACAATAATTATCAAAAAACCTACTACCATATTTATGTATTTTTTCATATTATTACTAGGAAGAATTATTTCCATAATAGAAATAATTATGAAAACAAAAATTATATCTTGTATCCAATATCTTAAAAAAACAACCAATTTCATCTTATCACCTACCTAAGCATTAATGCAGTATTTCCTGCTTCCACTATAATTGTAATAGTTATAAAAAACATAATAACTACTGACAGCACTCCTATTAAAACTAACAAAAGAGCTTTTCCTACTTCAACAAATAAATTAATGATATTCTCACTGGCAATTGGTTGTATAATAGCTGCAACAAATTTATATATAAACATTAAAGTCATTATTTTTATTGCGGGAGCTACACATACTAAAAACAATGCTATTAAACCAATAACTCCTATTCCGTTCTTTAATATTACTGAACAGCCAATAACAGTTTCTACTGCATCAGATAAAAATTTCCCGATTATAGGTACAAAATTATCTACTGCATACTTAGCAGTCCTTATAGTTATTCCATCTACTTTTGTGCCTATGCCATATATGGTAATTATTCCAATAAATATAGTCAGAGATAAACTGATTATTACGATTATTATTTGTCTAATCAATTCTGATAATTTAGAAAACTGAACTTTCTGTGATATATTGCTAATTATTCCTATGATAAAAGAAAATAGTATTAATGGAAACACCAACTCTTTAACTATAGACCCGATGATATTTATACTTCCAATTATCATAGGATGAAATAATAACTTTGTAGTAACTCCACTAGCTGCTGTTAATAAAGTCAATAAAAGAGGTAATATTATCTGCATAAAATTTACCATTTGCTCTACTGTTTTTTTACCTAGATTCAAGGATACAGTAAAACTATTAACAATCATCATGGCTAAAATAACATAACAAGTATAATGGGCTAGTTGTCCTACAGTATCCTTCTCAAAACTACTCTGCAAATTGGTAAGTATAGAACTAGCTATAATAATTACTAATATTTGGGAAACCATTATAATATTGTCAACTATTTCAGAAAAAAATACTTTAATAATAAATGATCTTATCCTTCTAAAGTCCAGTGGATTATCCCCTCTTAATAAAGATATAATGCTATCCTTTATATTTATTTTAGGATAATAATCATCTGTAGATTTTACTATATCATCTAGTATTAATTCAAGTTCCCTAATATTTAAATTCTCTAATTGCTCCCTCATAATTCTATCTGTAATATTTTCTTCAGCCATAGATTTACTATGAAAGCAGAAGGTAATTATAAATAAAAACAAAATTGTCTTCAATAAAAAATTAGTATTTTTAAACATCTCTTCACCTTTATGGAAGTATTTTTATAATAAGATCCATTAAAGCCAATAATATAGGCATAGCAAGTACCATTATAATAATCTTCCCACCTAATTCCACTTTTGAAGCAATAGCATCCTCTCCTGCATCTCTAGATATTTCAGCTCCAAATTCTACTATATATGCAATTCCAATGATTTTGAGCATAGTGGTAAAATATCCATACTCTATATTTGTGTATCTAGTTAATTGACTTAATGTATCAATTATAAATTTCAATTTATCTAATAACATAGAAATTATAAATATCCCTGTTACTATACTAATTATTATGGCAAACTCTGGTCTATTCCACTGACGTAGTAATACCACCAATATAGTAGAAACGATTCCTATAGATACGATTTGTACAATCTCCATATAATCACTTCCTATCAATATAGTTGAAACAGGGTTTTAATACTGTCGAATAATTTACTTATTAGACCTATTACTGCTCCAAATACTATAACCACACCTACTAAAGTAGTAATAAAAGCAAATTCTTCTTTTCCCGCATTATCTAAAAGGGTATGAAGTATAGACAACAATATCCCTATACTTGCTATTTTAAAAATTAAATCAACATTCATACTATCTCTCTCCTCTAAATAAGTATTATTACTATAGCAAGGCCAACTAAGACCCCTAAACTTTTAAACATCTTTTCATTTTTATCCCTTTCTAGCTTTGCCTCCTTTTCTAATATAATAATTTGATTTAATATTAGTTGGAAATTTTTCCCTTGATCTTCTCTATTAGAAGTTCCTAACACCCTTCCCAAAGATAATATTATTTCTATGTCTTGTTGTTTAAAATTTAAATCATTTTTCAAAATATGCCTTAAATCATAAAAGCTGTAATATACCTCCTCAACTTTGTTTTCTATGATATGATCTCTAATCTCTTTGAAAAGGAAGGAAACCTTCTTATTACCTTTTTTATATACATTTAACATTGCTTCTGGTAAAGGTACTGCTCCATAGACAATTTCAGTTTCTAGCATTTTAATACATTGTTCCATATAAACTAAGTTGTTTAATCTATTGGAGTACTGGTTTCCATAGAAAAATCCAATTAAACTAGTGGAAATAAGAACTAATAGTCCCCCTAAAAATTTCATAATAATCATAGGCAACCTCTTTCTACATTAAAATAGAAGTAAAATTTTCTCCTTCTAAAATTTCCTTTATAGTCCCTACTCCCTTTGAATTATCTAAAAAAATATATCTTTCAAATATTTTATCTTCTATTAGAACATTTAGACTCCTCCTAGAAACTAAATCTTGTATATCCTTTCCATGAACAGTAGCTAAAACCTTTACTCCTGCTTTAAGGATTTCATGGATTGCTTCCACATCTGATGTACTTCCAATCTCATCCATAGCAATAATATCTGGAGACATGGCTCTTAATAACATAATAGTCCCATCCTTCTTGTTACATCCATCTAGTACATCTGTTCTTAGACCAATATCATGTTGAGGAATACCATTATACATACCTGCTAATTCTGATCTCTCGTCAATAACTCCTATCTTAAAACCTTTATTTAATAAACAATAACCATCACTTAAATTCCTAATAATGTCCCTTAAAAGGGTGGTCTTTCCACATTGAGGTGGAGAAATTATTAATGTATTATATATGCTTCTGTTATATGGAGATATAATAAATTCTAGTATATTTGTAGAAACTCCTATTTTTTCCCTTGCTATTCTAATATTTAAAGAAGAAATATTTCTTATGGTATCAATAATATTACCTCTATATATTACTTTTCCTGTAATTCCCACTCTATGTCCGCCTTTCAGTGTGATAAACCCATTCCTTATTTCTTCTTCAAAAGCATAAATAGAATAATTGCTAATCAATTTAAAAGTTTTAATAATATTTTCTTTATTTACCTTTATACATTTATCATAATTAGTTGTAGGATTACCCTGGAGATCTAAAAAATAATCTTTCCCTTCAAAGCTTATAATAAGTGGACAACCAATTCTAAGTCTTATCTCTTCTATTTTTGTTTTGTATTTTGAGGGTAAAGCATTCAGTGGCTCTTTTAAATCTAAGCATATATATTCTAAAACATTGTTAAATTTCTCAATATCTTTATTTCTCATAACATGTCCCTCCTTTATATATAAATATGAACAAGCTAAAATAATATGCAAAAAAATAAAGACTTAAAGCTTTAAAGCTTTAAGTCTTTATTTAAAAACTAACACTATTCTTTTTCTTCAAATTCATCTAAAATCTCATCTTCGCAACAATCACAGTCAAATTCAACAGACTCTAAATCTTCTTCATCAAAATTATCAAAGGGATAATAATCATATTCATCGTCAAACTCATCATATCCATATATTTCATCTTCTACATCTGATAAATCCTCATCAATATACTCTACATATTCCTCTAAATCTTCATAGTTTTCAATCATATCTGTTATAACATGGGCAAACTCTTCTAAAGCATCGATAATATTTATCAATAATTTGCCTTCTTTCGATTCCTCCTCAATTTCCATTCCTTCTGCTAAACCTTTTAAATAGGCTACTTTTTGATATAGATAATCCATAGTATCCCCTCCCTTAATAAATTAATTATATATTTATATCATTACCTATAACCTTGATAAATACTCACCTGTTCTAGTATCAATTCTAATCTTATCTCCTATGTTTACAAACAAAGGAACATTTACCGTAGCACCAGTTTCAACAATAGCAGGTTTGGTAGCACCAGTAGCTGTATCCCCTTTTACTCCTGGCTCCGTATGAGTGACTTCTAATTCAACAAAATTTGGAGCTTCTACTTTAAAAGGCTTACCTTCATAAAAACTAATGATGGCATTATCATTTTCTTTAATATACATAATAGCTTCTTCTACTTGGTCTTTCTCTAAAGGCAACTGTTCATAGGTTTCATTATCCATAAAATAATATAGTAAACCATCATTATATAAATATTGCATCTCTTTAGTCTCTATACGAGCTAATGGATACCTATCATTAGGGTTAAATGTAGTCTCTTTTGTGACTCCAGTCATGACATTTCTTATCTTTGTTCGTACAAAAGCTGCACCTTTCCCTGGTTTTACATGCTGAAAATCAATAATTTCATATACTTCTCCATCCATTTCAAATGTGATGCCTTTTCTAAAATCTCCTGCAGATATCATATAAATCCTCCTTAAAATAACTATTAAATCATCATATATATTGCATTCAAAGCTAACACATAGCTATATATACCTAATCCCGTTATTTGACCTGTACAAACAGGAGCAATAACAGACTGTTTTCTAAAATCTTCCCTAGCATATATATTGGATATATGTACTTCAATTATTGGAATATCCAATATCTCTATAGCATCCCTAATAGCTATACTATAGTGAGTATATGCTCCAGGATTAATTACAATACCCTTGATATCTTCTTCTATACTTTTGTGTAGTCTATCGATAATCTCCCCTTCTAAATTGGATTGAAATATATATAATTCCATACCATATTCCTTTGCTTTATCATTGAGAAGATTATCTATATCTTTTAGTGTATAATTTCCATATATAGATTTATCTCTTCTCCCTAATAGATTCATATTAGGACCATGAATTATTAATATTTTCATTATATCTTCCCCTTGTTCTACTTATATAATTATATCAATCCTTTTAGCTAACTACAATAGTCTTATTGCTTAAATATAAAAATTATTTCATCCCCAATTTCATTAATAGATTTATTGTCTATATCTATTATATAATCTGCACTTTCTTCATACAGTTTATATCTATCCCTAATCATATTTTGCATATTATCATATAGACTACCCTTATTTAATAAAGGTCTATGATTTTTCCATGATGGGGATGATTGAATATTAGATATTAAAGTTTCAATGGTGCCCTTTAAAAAGTATAGAATACCATTTTCTTTTAAGGCCTTTCTATTGATATCTTTTAATATAGCTCCCCCTCCAGTGGATATAACCTTATTGCCTTCTAAGCAATTTTCTAGTATTACTTGACTTTCCAGTTGTCTAAAATATTCTTCTCCAAATTTTTCAAATATATCTTTTATAGTTTTTCCTGTCTTCTGTAATATTATATCATCTGTATCTACAAACTCCATATTAAGTTTATTAGAAATATATTGACCCACCACTGTTTTGCCAGCTCCACTCATGCCTATTAATACAATATTTTTCAAATTTATCACCTTACTCATGATGAGGTTGTTTATTCACAATTTCAATAGCTTGAGTAACTTCCTTTATCAAATCTACATCATATTGATAATCTAAAATATCTACTTTAGCATAAAGACCACCTTTTTCTGTAACCACATATTTAGGTTTTAAATTGTTTAAAGCAATAGCTGCAATATCTAATCTACATCTATCACAATCACAAATATCATCTCTCTCCCTTATTATTCTGTCTATAGTATCCATAACTTGCTTTTCCTTTAAATTTTTAAGTTTCAATAGTTTTACCTCCCTACATAAAATTAAATTATCTAATATATATTTATAGATTTTATTCTAAAATCTATAAAACCAGGTAAATATATACCAGTGTTTTTTATATCATCAAAATCATATTCTATATCTATCTTTTCATCATCTAACAATTTCTCTCCATCATCTACTAAGAGTATACCCTTTATTTTCAGTTTGCTATCTGACTCTACATTAATATTACCATCATTTATAATTGCTATCCCAGAAAACTCAACATTTGTATATATACGAAAATCCCCTTCAATATATATAATACCATTTAATTTAACAACCTCACCAGGTTTATCAGATAAAATATTCACATTAATATTTTTCTGAGTATCATTTTTAACTAATAAAAAAATCTTATCCCTATCTAAACAATACTTCTTTATAGGATACTTTATATCGTTTCTATACAATTCAATATAAGTTCTACCATCTATCTTTTTCAAAATATTGATGATTTCATAATTATCTATTTCTACTGCCATCATATTTTCTTCGAGGGGAGGTATATATATTTCCCGTTGCAAATATTCCATATACTCCTTATATAGTTTATCTTTTTCCTCTAATCCACTAGGAAATATAATAGGTATTCCCCTTTCAAATATTTCATTAACTACTGTTAGCTTTGCTACCCCATTTCTTTTTATATTGTTATATGTAGAATTAGTTTGTAGCTCCAATATAATTCTATTTTCTTCCCTATAAAAACTTAAATTTACTTTTTTATAATTATCCCCTTCTATTAAATCCTCATTGTCTAAAATAATATGCCTTTTATTATCATCTTTAATCCTACCATATTTAAAAAATTCCTTTACTCCAGGTAAAATTATATTATCAAAATATTTAGGATTATTGATTACCGTTAATATCTTACCCTCCACCAAATATAATGCTTGAGTATTATTCTTGCTGGAGTTTACAATCATATATTCTATATTAGAGCTATAATTCAAAAACATACTTGAAATCAATATGATTGCCATTACCAATAAGGAAAGTATTGTTATAAAACCTTTATCTTTGTTTTTATACAATTAAGACACCTCTTAATCAATATATAGCAGGGCATCTAATAATAGATTTAGTTTTAAATATAGTACTCCTCCCCCTAGATTCTTGAAGGGTGAAACAAAGTTCTATAATATTTGCTTCAAAATCAATTCCTGTTCCATCTATAGATACCACATAGTCAGCAACTTTATTATGTCCTCCTTTTGTAAAAGAACTAACCTTAGGATAAAGTTCTGAATCTACATTAGTCCCTATCCTATAAATGCCATTATCCTTGTGATAATAAGTTGAATAATTGTATTTTAAGTTATCTTTAGGGAAATAATGGAGTATAACAAAGCCTATATTTTTCTCATACTCATCCCTTAATCCTTCAAATTTATCTATAGCAATGATTGCATCAGCTGTTTGTATCTCCTTTTTAATATACTCTATAGCATATTTGCCATTCAAAAGTATTTCATCTTCCATATCCCCTATTTTACATGCAGTAATCGTAAACTTAAGTATAGAATATAGTGTTACAACAATGATAGAACTAATAGCTAAAGACAAAAGTAATTCAATTAATGTAAATCCACATTTATTATTATCTTTATTTGCCTTCATGTTTTGGTGAAATCGGCATAAAAGCTTGAATTGTAACATCATTAAGCCTCTTTTCCTCATTAATAGATGATACACTCACTATTATTTTCCAAAAATTTGGCGATTTTTCTTCTTTGCGTATAGTACATATATATTTCCACTGTTGATTATTCTTATCTAATGGCAAATTAATAGAAACAGATTCTTTAGCCATCAATCTATCCATTAAATATGTTAATTGAACATCAAATAAATACTCATCTTCCCTATTGTTGTTGTAGTTAAAGGATTTTAATTGTTCAATAGTAGATTCTGCAATATATACCATTTCCATTTTTTCTTTTGAAAGTTGTAAATTATGGAAAGATGTGTTCAAAATAGGGAAACAAGTAATTATTATTAAACCCAATAAAAATAATCCTATCAATACTTCTACCAATATAAATCCTTTTTTATACATATATATTCAACTCTCATATAAATTAATAGATAATCCACTTCTAATTTACATTAATCATCAATATATATATTTACTTTCCCTGTTACTGGTACAATGGTAATTTTGATTTTTTTACCCTTTCTATCCTCGAGGAATACAGTTCCTGCTTTTGAAGGTGTACCTGAATATCCAAAACTTATCTGATTACCTAAATTCTTTGTGTTTATCAGCTTTAATCCACTTTTAAATTCATATTTTTTTAATACTATTTCAATCCTATCATGTTTTTTTACTATATAATAATTCTTATCAAAGTTTAAAAACACACTATATCTACATGATTCTACTATAGCTCTGTTTCGTGCATAATCTATATCTTTTTTAAAAGTACTCAATTCTTTTCTTTCTCTATAACTTAAAGCACTGCTAGCTTTCAATGAAGGTACAAGAAGCAGTATCCCTAGTATACTAATTACTAGGATAACTTCCAGCAAAGTAAAACCTTTCTTATCCATAATATCCTATCCTTATCAATATTTCCACTCATTTATTAAATACAACATATATACTACTTCTCCTCTAGTTATATGATTATTCATACTATTATAGGATTTACATCTATAACCTTTATCATATAATATCCTAGCAGCAGTATTATACCAACGGAAGTTTTTATTATCTGTAATCCTTTTCATTATTGTTTCTACTTCTTTGTAAGTAATAGGATTATTGGGTTTAAATGTATTATCTGAATATCCCTGGATATAATTTTTATTTACAGCATAATTGATTACATCTTTATAGTATTTAAAAGTATTATAATCTTTAAAATTTTTAGCAGTATCATAGGACATAGATTTAGTATCCCAGTCATATACTTTGCTTAATATAGAAAGAAATTCTCCTCTAGATAGGTTCTTATTTGGTTTAAAGGTACCATCTCCATAACCAGAAACAATACCTCTTCTTACAAAAGTATTTATTTCATCCTTTGCCCAATGTCCTCTTATATCATAAAAGAAAGTAGCATTCTTATCAATTAAAACAACAAAAATATTTTCCCCTTTTGAAAAAGATTTAGGTTTTAATTTAGTAGTAATAAAACCTTCTTTTATAGTAGATGGTAAATAAAACCATTTATTATCTACTAATTTATATATACCTCCCTTTTCATCTCCATAGTATTCAAATTTCAATTCAATATTTTTATTATTATCTGATTCAAAGGATTTGTTTTTTATATTTATTTTAAAAAACTCTGACCCTTTAATATGGGATTTATCTATTGGGAAAAAACTATCTGGCAATATATCTATAGAAATTACTACAGGATTATAATAAGTACCTTTTTCAATATTTAGATATATATGATTATTTGAATCAGATATTTCTCCACCAGAGATGGCTATAGTATCTACTATAAATTTTTCAGATATAGTATCTATATTTAAATTTTGAAAAGTAGTTGTATATCCTTCCATTAAACCTTCTTTATAACCACTAATGAAACCATCCCTATATTTTTCTGATTCTAACATAAGATTGTTCTCTTTTATAATTGTATATGAATTAGTATCCTGTCTCTTCCAATTATTATCTAACTTTAAATAATAGTCCATTACAGCATTAGTTTCTCCTACTTTTGTACCTACAGTTTTACCATGTTCATATCCCTCTTCATAGCTTTTTTTATGTTTTTCTGAATTCATAGTTCTATAATTATCATTATAACTTCTTTCATATTCCCTTTTAAATCCAACTAAAAATCCCTCTCTATATTCAGAAGAATCCCTATTCAATGAATATTCCCTTATAATAACTGTATCAGAAGGTAGATTACGTTTATAATTTAATGATTTACCATCGAAATAATCTTTAACTCCATAAATTTTACCTAATATATTACCAAGATACTCACCATCTTCTATCCCTTTTTCATAAGAAGTTTTAATAGGCTCAAAATTAGCTTTTCTATATCCTTCTTCATACCCTTCTTTAAATTTTTCTCTAAAGTTGTTTAAAAAACTATTCCTAAATTCTCCAGTTTCATTATTTAAATTATACATATCTATTATAGTTTTATTAGATGGAATTGCCCTACTCCAATTGGATTTTTTCCCATCATAAAAATCTCTATATCCATAAAGCTCTCCTAAGGTTTTAGCTAAATCATCAGCATAGTCTCCTTTTTCTTCCTTTTGTTTATCTCCCTTATTATCTTTACGATCAATTTCAAGATTATATCCAATTTCAAATCCTTGAATATAACTTTCTATTATATCTTTTTCATATTGTTCATCATATTTCCAACCATACTCTTCTTCAAATCTATTTATTATTTCTTCATCTCTAGGTAAAAATCTATAATAAGGGGTATCCTTATCCCCTTTAGCACCTTCTGTTTTACCATCTGTAAGGCCTAAAGAAAATGCTTTTTGTTTTATAATATCCAAATCATCAATTGCTGAATTTGCCCCATAAACAATAGAAATATTACTAATAATTAATACAAATAAAATTAAAATAGCTATTTTCTTAAATCCTTTCATATATACCACCTTCCTATTTAGGTATTACTAATATTTTGCCAACCCATAGGTCCTTATTTGATTTAATTTCATTATACTTCATTATTAAATCCACCTTATTAGGATTTCCATAATTTTTTGTACTTATCTTTTTTAATGTATCTCCTGGTTCTACTATATAAAAAGTAAACTTTTCCGTATTTTTTGTAAATTTAGGATGTTTTGCTCCTAATTCATCTATTAATAATACTCCATAATCATCCTTATCTTTATTTACCTCCACATATATTTTTTCTAACTGTAGTGGGTATAGAAATATATCTTCAGGTGGACTGGCTTCTATATATTTCCATCCAACCCAGTCTATACCTTTAGATAATTCTACTTCTATTAATTCTTGTCCATTTTGTTCCTTTAACACGTACCCCAAAATAGATGGTGAATAGGAGTAAGAATAAACCCACATACCAATTGATGTTGGGGGATATTTCAATATTATATTCCTATCTGTAAGATCTATATAAGCTCTATTTTCCTCTTCTAATGCCAATATATTATACTCTAAACGCAAAGAATGTTTATTGGATTTGGAATTATTGGATTTAGAAACATGTCCCTTTACATACTTATGAGAAGGAATAAAGTAAACATTTGTTCCTTCAAAATCTTCTAGTATTTCTTTAATAGACTCCTCATCAGAAATAGTTTCATCTGTTGATGTTGATAGGATTTCTCCATTTCTAATCCCATTTTCACTAGAACTATCCCTATAAATATTGGGATCTTCCTTTTCATATTCAGTTATCTCTTTTTGAACATATCCATCATAAGTTTCAAAAGGATTTGATTTTCCTCCATCTATTATTCCAACTACATTACTTGTTTCTTCAATATCATCTATAATTCCTTCTAAAGCATATACCTTTAATAGTATATTGCCAACTAATTTGTTATTTATATCTTTATCCATGATTAAATTAGATATTAACATTTTTTTAGGACTAAAATTAATCCCATCTATAAGGGATATAATATTTTCAAAATCACCTTCGTAAGGAATGTTTACATTTATATTCTTTACAACTAAATCTTCAATTTGTTCTTCACTAGGTCTATCAAAATGTATATCTAATATATTAATTTCTCCATCATCTAACATATCATTTAATAAATTTATTATTTCTGGTTGATCTATAGTGGAAAAATATTTATTTCGTATTATAGCTTCTTCATTATGTAATTCCATCCATTCCCTATCAATATTTCTTTCACTTTTAAGTAAATCATTTATTTGAGCTATTTCTTCTTCATAAGCTAATTTTTGTTCTTCCAATTCTTCTAATTTGCTAGCTTGAGGTGTAAGAACAAATCTAAAGGTTAATATAAAAATAATCATTATAATTAAAATAGTTAATAGTATTTGCTCATTCTTCGTTAGAGTCCTGTCCATCTTCAGAATCTTCAGATTCTTCGTCAAGGGATTCTTCATCTGTGCTCACATCCTCCTTTAGATTTATATTTAAATTGAAAATATAATTTCCTTCTTCAAAGGACATATTCTCTATAAACACCTCTTTAAATTCGTCTACCATATCTAAGCTTTTGCCTAATTCTGCTATAGAATATTTTTCTTTTGCAACACCAGCTATTTGAATGTTATCAGGATACATCCCAATAGAGGTAAAAAATACATCCTTTGGCATTTTGGAAGTTATGTTATTAATTAAGTATGTGTTTATAATATCTTCTTCTTCTATTACACTATCTATAGATTTTATCTTTTCTAAAGACTGTTTGAAATCTTCCACTTCCTTCTTTTTGTTTTTTATCTCTTCCACTTTTCTATTTATTCTTTCATCTTCAATAGTTGCTTCTAATTTTTCTATATCCTTGGTAATCTCTCTAATTTTAATTTGACTAAATATAGTATAAGAAAGTATAAAAGATATAAATAATGCACCAAGTATTATATATATATGTTTTTTGTCTTTACTTAGTTTCTTTTTTTCTAAATAAGGTTCGAAAAAATTTAAATCCTTCATGGCTACACCTCTAATCTAATTATAGATCCTATAGAATTTATATATCTAGTCATATCCCTTGGGAAAATTATACTATCAAAAAATTCAACTTTTATAGTGGGGATATCAAAATAATTTGAAAACAAGTTAGGTAAACCACCAATATTAGCTCCTCCACCATATAATAATATGATATTAATTTTATTATCTATTTCTCTAGATAGATAATAACGAAATACAATATCTATTCTATCGTTTAAATTTTCAATAGAGTTTCTAACAATATTTACTAATCTATTAGAATCATCATACTCTTCTTCTATACGACTAATATCTACTATTTCTAATTTTCTTTTTTCTAATTCTTCAAATGTATAATCAAAAAAATTTAAAATATTTTGGTCTACATGCTTTATACCCATTTCTATGATTCTACTCACTATTATTACTCCATTTTGTATTATAGAAACCTTTGTATTGCTATAACCTAAATCAACAGCAGCAAAAGTTATATTTTCTGTAGGATAAGTATTGTTTACAAAGGAATTAGTTTTAATGATTTTAGCAACAGAATTAGGTTGATAATCCAAAACTAATGGATTTAAGTTCAAATCTTTAATTAATTGAAAGTGACTTTCTATTATGTTTTGAGGAATAGCTATAAGAAGTATATTTAGTTTTTCTACATTATCTTCATATATATTCCCAATAATTTTATACTGTACAACATAGTCTTTTGATTCCATTGGAATATACTCTTCAATTTGAAACTTTAATATGTTTTCTATCTCTTCCTCCTCCACTTTAGGAATAGTTACTTCCCTAGTTATTATTGAAGAACTGTTTACTGTAATATAAACATCCTTGGTTCTTATTTTCCTGTTTTCAATTTCTTTATTTAGTACATAATAAATTAAATCCTTGTCCAATATTTCTCCATCCATATAAGCATCTTCAGGAGTTAGTATGGAAAAATAATTGTCTACTTTAACACCATTTTTAGTTTCTTTTCCTTCAACTACTTTTATTTCATAAGAACCTATATCAATAGATAATACCTTTTTTTTAGGAAAAATTGTTTTTAAATTCAATAATAATCACCCCTTTATTTTCCTATTAAATGATCATCTACTTCTTTCCAATCATGAATTTCCCACCCCACATTTATTGGTTCTAATATATGAGGAGGATAATCATAAAACATACGAGGATCATGAGCATACCTTTTGTTGTAGCCTGATGTATTTATAATGCCTACAGCTTTTCTTTCCAATTGAGTAATATTACCCCAAAGGGTAATGTTTCCTTTTTTTGTATATATTGGTCCCCACCAATTATATTCATCCGGCACATCATAAGCTTCATAACCAAAACCGCCATTTACCGCAAATAAAGCAGCATGAATGGTGATGTTTTCAGGCGCTACATCATAAATAAAACTTTCCTTTAACCAGTTCCCAAAAATTCTCTTTCTCCATTTATAATTCCAATAAGGCGTATTAAATTCGCTTTTCATACCCTCCATGTATCTAGGCCAGCCATAATGAAGTATCATTATATCATTTTGTGCTATTAATCCTAGCATATCATCTCCTTCGGCATATCTTGTCCATATTCCTTTATTTTCATCCCAGCAAGATAGATTCTCTGGTGAAAAAGTAGTATTTGAATATGCTATACCATAAGGGATACCATCTTTAGAACTACCCTTTGGATATGTTTCTGGCGGATTTTTATGGTTTTTATCCTCTTCATCATACCAATAGGTAGGATCTGTTGCAGTAATATATATATCGTTAGCAGAAGCTATAGTTAACTTTCCTTTTAATTTACCAGAAATAAATATATTTCCAGCATCTAAATCAAATTTATTATCTTTCCAGTTTTCCTTGTTATCCACATATATAACTTTGTTTTTTATATTTGAAATAGGTATTACCTCTATTTCTTCTAATTTAGCATTTCCATTTCTAATTTTTATTTTATCTCCATCTAAATATATACATGTTCTTCCATAGAAAACCATATTATCTTTTTCAGCCCATTCTTTTAACTTACTATTGCTTTTAGGAAACTTTAACCCATCTTTTAAAAATTCTGGTTGTTTAGGTTCTTTTACTTTAAAATCTGGATTATATCCAGTTCCCTTCTTGAGCTTTCCACTGTAAGAAACAGTATCATAAAAGATTGGACGTTTTTGTATATAAAGATCTCCATTAGTATGATAAGGACCATGAGACTCATCTCCAGTAGTCCACCAAATATTTTCCCCATCACTATTACTTACATAAACATGATGGACAAATTGTTTTTTCCTTATTTTAGCTGCTACAGTTCTTCTTATATCAGGATTATCATCAGTCCAACCAGTAGATTTTATGGTAACAAATCTATCTGTATCACTAGGTTTACTAACCTCTAACATATAATAGCCTTCTTGATATTTAATAGGTGTATTCATCATTTTTTCATGTCTTTCTGTACTATAAAAATTTACATCATCATTTAAATGCCATAAATAATCATTATATCCTGCTTCTGCATATTCTAGAGCTTTTTTGGAACTATCATCCCTATAATTAAATTTAGCTTGACTGGAGGTCATAAATAATGTGGTAATTCCAAAGACAATTAAAAGCATTAAAGCCAATAAAACCGCAGGTAAAGTTATACCTCTATTGTCTTTTATATACATAAATATTCACCTCCATCATTCAAATTTACTTCTACTTTTAGATACTAGGTAAGTATCTATTTCTATAGGGACACTATCTTTCCCAGTATCAATTTTTATAGTCATTTTCACTTTTACCCTATGATCTTCTCCTTCTTGAAGATTTTGTATCTCCTTTAAAGATTCTACTTCTCCAAAAATATCATCATTTATTATATTGGATAAAACCACTTTTTCGTTTTTAAATGTATTTTCAAATTCATATGGATAGCTATCATTACTAGCTTCCTTTTCGTATTTTTTTAATTTATCATTTTCTAATTTATATATTATTAATTTTGGTTTTCCTTCATTTGTAGTTGTATATATATGAAGTTCCTGTTTATTAACTCTATAAATAGGTCCTATATTTTCATCTTCTACGGCTTTTTTTGCTTCATTTACTTCTTTTTTTATTTCATTTAAAAAAATTCGTACATCTTCAGAGGTATTAAAGCTACTATTTACAAATCCAAAACTGTTTAAAGAAATAAATATTAAATTATAAGCTACTAAAAATATTACAGCAACTAATGGTACTATAAATATCAATTCTACTAAAGTAAATCCTTTTTCCCACTTAAATATTTTCATATTATCAATCCTCGTTTTCTATTAAAGTGAGAGTAGCTATAGATTTATTTTTAACTAATTTCATATTATGGTTTTCATTTATTTTTACTATTTCAAAAGTAAGCTCATTATTTTCAATTTCGATGGGATTCGTAAATGTAATTGCTACTTTTTTGCCTTCTTGTGTTAATATATTCCCATCATCACCTTTTTCTGCTATTATTACTCCTTCTTGATCTTTTATAGAAAATTCCATACTTTCAATATCTATTATACTTGAAGTAAAATAGATATTGATTTCTGCTATTTTCCCTTCTTCACATTTAAATGTCCCTTCTTCAATTAAACCAAATCCTAATTCTAATTTTTCATAAGTAGGTTTATAAATATCTAAAAGTTTGAATTTTCCATCCCAAATAGTACCATATTCATCTACTAGAAAATAAGTATCTTTATTATCTCCTTCACCATGCCATATTTCATATTCATATTCCCATAATCTCCAAAATTTTAAATTTTTTAGCTTTTCTATGGTAGTTGTTATTTTTAAATAATCATCTGATGACATACCTTCTGGCGGATCAATTTTAGGTCCTATGGAAATTTCAAAATTAGGATAATTACTGTTTTCAGGGAGTTTTATATATCCTGGAAAGTCAATATAAAAATTAACTTCTGGATAAATAATTTCTTCACCACTTTTTCCCCAATCCTTTACCTCAACAGTTTCTTCATATATCCATTGAGATTTTGAATTATTTACATCCTTCGGCTTTGCTATAATATCTTCACCTTTTCCTCTCCAAGAAATAGGTTTTACAGTATATTCCTTTGCATTTAAATTTGCAAAAAAAGCTTCCCCTTCCATATTTGAATATGCTATTTTACCATTGTCTAATTGGACTTTTACTCCATCAATGGGAGTATTAGCATCTCTAAAAAAGGTATATACTGTTAATTGTCCTGGCTCTTTAGGTTCCCTTTCCCCTTCCCTTGTAACCATTGTTCCCAATACTGAATATCGTTTTGTCTTCCCAGAATACAAATCCTTAGCTTCTACAATTACATCTATACCTTTAAGAGCATCAGGGACAGGTTCTCCAGTGGTGGATTTTCTGCCTACCCAATATATATTAGTGTATACTCTATACTCCACCTCTTCAATTTCAACTATTTCATGTTCATTCATATATTTATCTTCTTCTATTTCTCCTTTAGGATCATAACCTGGTTTATTTAAGCCTAGTTTTTCATAGTCATAGGACTTTAGCCACTCTATTTGAGAATTAGCTAAATTTAAAGCATTTAATTTTATACTATTCCATTTGGCATATTTTACACTATACATTGACATGGGAAGTATGGATATGGCTATTATACCAAGTAATGTAATGGATAATACAACTTCAATTAAAGTCATACCCTTTTTATTAAATTGATTCATAATAAAGCACCTCTAATAAACATACTACTATACCATAACAATAAATTATCTCCCCAAAATATAGTTATTATAAAAGCAATACATATAAAAGGTCCAAAAGGAATAGGATCTTTCATTCCTTTTATTTTAAATAATAATAAAAGTATAGATATAATTGCACCAAGTACAAAGGATAAAAATATGGTTAAAACAATTTTTTCTGCTCCTAATATAAAACCTAACCCCCCTATTAATTTCAGATCTCCACCACCAATACCACCTTTAGAAATAATAATAATTAATAAAAATAATCCACTAGATACAATTAGACCTAGTAAACTATTTATTAAGTTTAGTGGCATATCATATAGTATAAATTGTAAAAGTTTATATGTTATACTTGAAATTAAAATCAGTATATTTAAGCCATTAGGTATAATTTGATAATATAAATCAATAAAAAATATAACTATTAATATACTAAATATAATTCCATAAAATATAAAATCTAAATTAAAACCAAAATTATAATAAAGAATTAGATATAATATGCCATTTAAAAATTCAACTATAGGATATTGTAGGGAGATTTTCTCCCCACAATACCTACATTTTCCCCTTTGAATTATAAAGCTAATAATGGGAATTAAATCATACCATTTTAAAGGAGTGCCACAACTAGTACAATGGGATGATGGAAATATAATAGACTCTCCCTTAGGTATTCTGTATATACACACATTTAGAAAAGAACCTATAATAACTCCTAATAAAAATATTATAATATACATATGTAGCCTCCTTTATGGTATGTTTAATTTGACTTAGTCAGTAAATTAAATTACCCATTTTATTATAGTTTTTCTATATTTATCTCTCTATCTTTTTTACTAATTACCTTCCTCTTATTGACCTCCTATTTCTTTTATTTCTCCATCTTCAATCTTAGCTTTTCCAGGTTCAACTTTTATTGTACCATTGTCTTCAATCTCAACTGTATAGGTATCTTTCTTTTTCCCTTCTTCCCCTAGTGCACTTGCTACACTCTTTGGTACTTCAGGCCATTCTTGTAGGTATTTTGTCCAACTATCATCTTTATTTTCACCTTTTCCTGACCATGTAGTTGCTCCTCCCCCATCTGCTATATACATAGTTGCTGCTGATTCAAGGGTTCTAACATTGGCATTGTGTGCTGCTACATCAGCTTCTTTTGTCTGTCCAGTTACTTTTGGAACAACTATAAGGGCTAGTACTGCTATTATAGCTATAACCACTATTAATTCAATTAGTGTAAATCCCTTGTTGTCCTCTTTAATCTTTTTTAAAATCCATTGAAACATACATATTCCTCCTTATTTTAAAAATTAATATATTTGACATAGTACATATAATTTAAGCTATTGATTCCCCCTTTCATTATTATATTAAAAATAGTTTATTTTGATATTAAAAAAGCTGCATAAACATATAAAATCTTTGGTTTATGCAGCTGAACTGTCATGATTACTAGATAGTAACTTTAGACTCTAGCTTTGCGTCCCTACCTTTCAATGGGTTTGCCCTAAATATTCGTTTTTTATATTTTAACACATATTGGAATATTTTGTCCACATAATTTTCAATTAAATGGTATCATATATTTCAAACATTGGCATAGCAATGGATACAACTATAAAACCTATAATTATTGCCATAAATACTATAAGTATAGGCTCTAATAATGTGGTCATCTTTTCCATAGAGGCTTCTGCTTCTTCATCATAAAAATCCGCTGTCTTATATAGTATATCATCTAATGCTCCTGATTCTTCTCCTATACCTATCATAGAATCTACCATAGGAGGAAATATTTCAATATCCCTTATGGTTTTAGACATGGGTACTCCTTTTCTAATATCCTCTTTAGCTAGTTGAAGTTCAGCCCCTACTATTTCATTTCCTACAACTTTAGATACTACATCTAATGCTTGTAATAATGGTATTCCACTTGATAGTAATGTAGATAGGGTTCTAGTAAATCTAGAGGTGATTATTTTTATATTCATATTTTTTATTACTGGAAGCTTAATTTTTAAATTATCAAAAAATCTTCTACCTTCTTTAGATTTTCCTAAAGTTATAATCCCAAATATTAAAATTAAAACTACACCTATAAATAAATACCAATAATTTGTCAACCAATCACTTATTGTAAGTAATATTCTAGTTGGAGTAGGAAGGGTAGTGCCACTTTCTTCAAACATGCCTATGAATGTTGGCATTACTACAACTAGTAAAAATATCACTACTGAAATAGCCACTATGCTTAAAATTATAGGATACATAAATGCATTTTTTATTTTGTTTTCAATATTAAACTCTTTTTCATAATGGATAGCCATCCTCTCCATTATAACATCTAAATTACCACTTACTTCTCCAGCTTCCACCATATTTATTAACAAACTAGGAAATACTTTTTCATGTTTCCCCATAGCCTCTGATAAACTCATTCCTTTTTGAACATCCTCATAAACTATATCTATGGTTTGTTTAAGAGTTTTATTTTCCGTTTGCCTTTTTAATATATCTAAAGCTTCAACTACGCCAATCCCTGCATCTAACATTGTATAAAATTGTCTACAAAACACTGCTATATCTTTTTTAGTAACCTTTTTTAAAAATAAACTAGTACTTATATCTGCTACAATTTCTTCCTCAATATTTACTGGAAAATATTTATTATTTTTTAACATATTTACAACTTCTTCTTCAGTTTGAGCTTCATGGTAGCCTTCTATCACCTGTCCATTTTCTGATACAGCTTTATATTTAAAGTTCCCCATAAAAACACCTCGCTAGAAAACATATCTTTTTACCATATCCTGATTTACTGCCTGAGAAAGTAATGTATCCTTGGAAATAATTCCTTTTTGGTATAACTCCAATAGAGAATGATCCATAGTTTGCATTCCTTGTTTTCTACTAGTTTGTATTATTGTATCTATTTGATGTATTTTCCCTTCTCTTATTAAATTTCTAATAGCAGGTGTAGCAACCATAACTTCAAATGCAGCTACCCTACCACTTCCATTTGCCTTAGGCAATAGTTGTTGAGAAATGATAGCTTGTAATACCGATGCTAATTGAACTCTTACCTGTTGCTGCTGATGTGGTGGAAAAACATCTATTATTCTATCTATGGTTTTAGCTGCTCCAATGGTATGTAATGTGGAAAGTACTAGATGACCTGTTTCCGCTGCTGTAAGGGTAATACTCATAGTTTCTAAATCTCTCATCTCTCCTACTAAAATTACATCAGGATCTTGCCTAAGGGCTGATCTTAGTGCATTAGCAAAACTATTAGAATCTGTGCCTATTTCTCTTTGATTTATCATACTATTGTTATGTTTATGTAAATATTCTATAGGATCTTCTAATGTTAATATATGATAATTTTTTTCATTATTTATCAAATCTATAATAGATGCTAGAGTGGTAGATTTGCCACTACCTGTTGGTCCTGTTACTAGTATTAACCCCCTAGGAAGTCTTGCTAAACTTTTTACCACTTGAGGTAATCCAAGTTCTTCCATGGTAGGTATTTTAAAAGGTATAATACGAAGAGCTATTGCATAACTACCCCTTTGTTTATATATATTCACACGAAAACGACTAATACCTGATTTAGCATAAGAGATATCAATTTCTCCTTTAGCTTCTAGCTCCTTAAATTGTTCCTCATCTAAAATCTCATTAGCCATTTTTTCTACATCTTTTGGAAATAATTTATCGTTATTAAAATATTTCAATACTCCATCTATTCTAAATACTGGAGGTATACCTACTGTAATATGGATATCAGATGCATTGTTTTCTATAGCATATTTAATTAAATTCATCAATTCCATAAATAAATCCCCCTTAACTTAAAGTATACCCCGCTCTTAATACTTCTTCAACAGTTGTATGACCATTCAATGCTAAATTTACAGCATCTTCCAATAAAGTTATCATTCCTTGTTTCTTGGCAGCTATCTTTAAATCCTCCACACTAGCACCATTATCTATTAATCTTCTTATATTTTCATTTACAACCATAACTTCATGTACAGCTCTTCTGCCTTTGTATCCATTATTACACTTATTACATCCTTTAGGATTATATAAAGTGATTTCTTTATCTTTATCTAATCCTAATAAAGACTTTTCTGAATAGCTAGCCTTATAGGGTATTTTACAATTGGGACACAATTCCTTCACTAATCTTTGAGAAACTACTCCTATAACAGCAGAGGATACTAAATATGGCTCTATCCCCATATCTACCAATCTTATAACTGAAGAGGCACAGTCATTAGTATGCAATGTAGATAGAACTAAATGTCCTGTAATAGCTGCTCTTACAGCAATCTCTGCTGTTTCTGAATCCCTAATTTCTCCTACCATAATAATATCTGGATCTTGCCTTAATATAGATCTTAAGCCAGATGCAAATGTAAGTCCTGCTTTGGGATTTACTTGTACCTGATTTATTCCTTCCAATTTATACTCTACTGGATCTTCTATAGTAACTATATTTTTTTCAATTTTATTCAACTCTTTTAATGTTGCATATAAAGTTGTAGTTTTACCACTGCCTGTTGGACCCGTTACCAAAATAATACCATAAGGTTGCCTTAAAATTTTATCAAAAACTTTTAAGTTCCTTTCATTAAATCCTAATTTATCTTTAGAAAACATGAAATTTGATCTTTCTAATAATCTTAATACAATTTTTTCTCCATAAACTGTAGGTATAGTAGATATACGAATGTCTATTTCTTTTCCATTTATTTTAGCTTCTGCTCTACCATCTTGAGGAACTCTTTTTTCTGCAATATTCATCTTCCCCATAATTTTAATTCTAGTAACTAAAGCAGAAAGTGAAAAGCTTGAAAGTTGTATAATTTCATGCAAATCTCCATCTACTCTAAATCTTATACGAATATTTTTAGCATAGGGTTCTATATGTATATCACTAGCTCTCATATCCACAGCTTGTTGGATAATTGAGTTAATTAATTTTACTATAGGTGCTGAAGCTATTTCTAGTAATTCATCTTCTTCTATTTTGTCTTTATTATCAAATTCATAAGAATTTTTAAATTCTTTTAGCATTTTTTCAGTAGACTCTTTAATATAAAATTTATCTATATTTTTTAAAATAATCTCTTTAGATGCTATTACAGGTTGAATTTCCAATTTTGTAAACATTTTTATATCATCTATTGCAAATATATTTAATGGATCAGCCATAGCTACTATTAAATAATCTCCTTTTTTATCTATAGCTATTAATTCATGACGTCTAGCAATATTTTCAGGAATTGTCGAAACTATATCTGGATTAATAGTATATTTATCCAAATCTACATGAGGAATTCCCAATTGAAACTCCAACACTTCAATAATATCATTATTTGTAATATATCCTTCTTCAACTAGTATTTCACCCAGTTTCCGTCCATCTTCTTTTTGTTTTTCTAATGCATTGTTTAATTGTTCTTTTGTTACTTTGCCTGAATATAATAGTAACTCACCTAATTTAAGATTAGAAGTTTTCACATTAATGTCATTCCTTTCATTATATGAAAATAAAACAATTTAATTTTATACTAATATTTGTTAGTTATATTAAATCTATTCCACATATTTTTCTAAATTCCTTCTTATTTCATCATAATATTCATAAATATCGTAGTTTTTATTATCTAGCCATATTTGTTGACTATATAGCCCTTGAAAAATGAGCATAGTGAGTCCATCCATAGTTTTATATCCCTTATCCTGTGCTAATTTTAATAATTTAGTATTTATTGGCTTATACACAATGTCATATACTACTAAATCCTTGGAGAATCCGTCTAAATCAATAGGGGATTTATCTATATTGGGGTACATTCCTATAGAAGTACAGTTAATAATCATATGAATCTTTTTTTTGTCAATTTTTTTTAAATCTAACTCTCCATAATCAATTGAAACTTCTGGAAATTGGTGTTTTAGTTTCTCTGATAATTTTTTTGCCTTTCCCAAAGTTCTATTGCTAATAAATATACTATCTACTCCAATAAAAGCTAAAGAAGTTCCTATAGCTTTAGCTCCACCCCCTGCTCCTAAAATCAATATATTTTTTCCTTTCACATCTATATTATTAAGTTCTAAGGATTTAATAAATCCCATACCATCAGTATTATAGCCTACAAGCTTACCATCTACATTTTTTACAGTATTTACAGCTCCAATTAATTTAGCTTCTTCTGAGATTTCGTCTAAATAATTTATTATAGTGGTTTTATAAGGTATAGTTACGTTAAAACCCTTTATGTCCAAAATTTTAATTGCTTCAACTATGGTACTTAAATGTTTTTCTTTTACATCAAAAGCTAAATATATACTATTTTCATTTATTAGTCTATAAAAATTATTATGAATTATAGGGGACAAAGTTTTAGATATTGGATGACCTATTAAACAATAAATTTGAGTATTCCAATTTATATTCATTCTATCTATTTCCTTTCTGTTCTATTGTTTTTTTAATATTACAGTTTACCTTATATTCATAATAACATAATTTTTACATTTTTTTTTTGTAATTTTTTTGAAATTATAAATATAGTTTATGTTTTTTAAATAAAAGTTGATTATAAATTGTTTGATTATATATCATTTATGATAACATCTATTAAGATATTTCTATTCCTTGTTTATACATATAATTTAAAAATTAGTCTAAATAAAAAAAGAGTAAATCGTCAAAATATATATATAGGAGGTGAAGATTTTGAAAAAAAATAAATTTTTTATTTTAATCTTTGCTTTAGCTTTATTAATCATGGCCGTTGGATGTTCTCCTACAAAACCCCAAAGGCCAATGGGAACTGAAACTAGAATAGGAGATAATAAAGCAAAACGTAATAACAACAATATAACGAATATTGACAGGAGAAATATGGATAATATAACAGATATGACTCCAAATGTTAAGAGAAATCAAGTTGGTCCTGGTCCAAAAACAGCAACAGATATAACGCAAAAAAATAATTTAGTAGTACCCAAAGATATGGTTACAAGAGCAAACAATATAGCTCAAAGAGTAGCCAATCTAAAAGAAGTAAATAGTGCCTCAGTTTTAATAAGTGGTAATAATTGTATCGTAGGAGTAGATATAAAAGGAAATATTGAAGGACAAATGGCAAGGGATTTAAAGCAAAAGATCGAAAAAACTGTTAAAAACACAGATAATAGTATAAAAAATGTTAGCGTTACAGCTGATCCAGATCTTTTTACTAGAATTACCAATATGGCAACGGATATAACTAAGGGAAGACCTATATCTGGTTTTGGAAAAGAATTTGAAGAAATATTAAGGCGAATTACTCCTGTTAAATAAATCCGGGATTTTCCCGGATTTATAATTCAATTAAATAATAGTAATTGTAAAGGAGAATGCTATGGATATCAAAAAATTATGTGGATGTCTTTGGTTCCAGCTTATACTCCTTATTCTATTAGTTTCAGGTACCTTAAATAATATGCAAGAAAATGTATTTGCTAATAATGATTATGGGATGATAATTAAAAAAGGAACAGAAAATAGAAAAGTTGTAGCCTTAACTTTTGATGATGGTCCCCATCCAGTATATACAGAACAAATATTAGATATACTCTATGAATACGATGTAAAAGCAACTTTTTTCGTATTGGGAATGTTAGCCGAAAACTATCCTCATATCATTAAAAGGCAATGGGAAGAGGGGCATGAAATAGGTAATCACACTTACTCCCATATAGATACAAAAAAAGCAAGTAAAGAAGAACTTTTAGAAGAATACAAAAAAACTCAAGATATAATATATTCTATAACCAAAAACAAACCTAAAATATTCAGGCCCCCATATGGTTCCTTTGACAAAAAAGTCCTTGATATGGTTGAAGAAGATAATTCAATTGTAGTTCTTTGGTCTGCTAACCAAGATTCTAAAGATTGGAAAAATCCTGAAGTAGAAAAAATTGTTGCCAACACTATTTCAAATATAGAAAATGGAGATATAATATTGTTTCACGATTATGTATATTATGATGAAAGCCACACTGTAGAAGCTTTAAAAGTGATTATACCTGAGTTGATAAATAGAGGATATAAGTTTGTGACTCTATCCCAACTACTAAATATATCTACTGAATAAACCATAAAGATAGATCTCTTAGGGATCTATCTTTATGGTTTAATTTAACTATTTTAAATTTAATACATAATATATATTAGACCAAATAAAAAGTTTAATAATTTTAATGGAAATTTTTTTGCAATGAATGTGGAGATGGAAAATTAGTAATATTATTTTTAGGGTTATGAAGATTGGAATAGATGCTAAAATCCGGATTTTCCCGGATTTTAGTTATTTAAAGCCTTATATAATTTTTCAATTGCCCTCTTTTCAATTCTAGATACATAAGATCTAGATATGCCTAGCATATTAGCTATTTCCCTCTGGGTTTTACATACACCATCTATTAATCCATATCTTAATTCTATTATAATCTTTTCCCTATCTTTTAAAACTTTATTTACAGATTTATATAACTTTTTTTTCATAAATTTTAAATGAACTTCGTCTATTACATTATCCACATCTGTCCCTAATATATCTAATAAAGATATCTCATTTCCTTCTTTATCAACTCCTATGGGCTCTTGAAGGGATACTTCTGATTTAGATTTTTTATTTGATCTTATAGTCATGAGAATTTCATTCTCAATACAACGGGCCGCATAAGTAGCTAATCTTGTACCCTTCTCCATATCAAAAGTTGATATGGCTTTTATTAGTCCTATTGTACCTATAGAAATCAAATCATCTATATCCTTTCCAATATTATGGTATTTTTTTACTATATGAGCTACCAATCTCAAATTCCTTTCAATTAATATATTACGAGCTTTCTCATCCCCTTCTGAATATAATTTCAGGTAATATTCTTCCTCTTCCTTAGTAAGTGGTTTTGGAAAAGAATTAGTATTAGCTACATAACCTGAAAATAACAAAAAAGATTTTGTACAATTTATCCATGAAAATAAAAGATGAGCAAACATAAAGCACCTCCACTTTCCCCATATTAAAGTATATGAGTTACAAATAGTGAAGGTGCCAGTCCTATCTGTTAATCTGGTGAATTCTTTTTGCTATATCCTCAAATATAGGCACTGCTGCACCTGAACCAGAAAAACCTCCTTCCACTGTAATGCTAAAATTTCCAATGCTCATCACATTTCATATTTTGCTGACAAGTTTTCAAATCTTCAAAGGGCCTTACATGATTTAGAATTTTGTGGAGTAACCTCAGGTAATCCAGATATTGTATATAATACTGATCTTAAAACATTAGATAACCTATATTCGCATTCATCTGTTGAGGTTAAAAAACTACTTACACGTATTTTAGATTTAAATTTCTTGCTGATATATCATGCTGCCAAAAAAGAAGATATTGAAACCCTTAAGAGATATATCTATGTTTTAGAAGTTCTGCATGGTGAAAAAGTAGATTTTAAATACAACAAATTAGTCAAGTTACTCAAATCTAGAGAGGATTAAATGTATACCATAACGTTTGTGTGTATATTTACCTATCAGATTATCTATTTTATTTATAAGCTCTGTCTTTTCAACATCATTTAATTGCTCTTCACTTGTGATATAAATGATCCCTTTGTTGCTTAGTGTTGTATCGATAGATGTATTTTGACATTTTGCTCCTGGTGATTTTTAGGGACATTCTCCTTTTTATCTCCTATTCCCATCTCCTACACCTCCTATTATTTTACTAAATGTAAATCCATTTTCATTAGGTATTTGCTTAATGTAAAAGTCAACAATTGTTTTGACATTTTGTAAAAAGATATTTTAAAATTTATTTTTTTGATATAATATAATTAATTTACATATTGTGAAAGGTGGTAATCATGAATAACGAATTAGGAAAAAAAATCAAACTTTTAAGAGAAGAAAAAGAATTGTCCCAACTAGAACTTGCTAAAATATTAAATATAAGCAATTCAACCCTTTCTCAATATGAAGCTGGTAATAGAGTCCCAGGAGACGATATAAAAAAGAAAATAGCAGACTACTTCAATGTATCAGTTGACTTCCTTCTAGGAAGAACTGAAGAAAGAAATCCATATACCAACGATAAAGATTTAGATAAAGTAGATAAATTTCTTCTTGAATTAAAAGAAGAGATGGAAAAAGAGGGACTAGAATTTGACGAAACCTCTCCACAGGAATTGATTGAGACTTATAAGTTATTATTAGAATTTAAGAAAAAGATGAAAAAAGAATAAAGGAGTTGAAATCATGAATAATGAAGAAAAGATATTAGAATTATTAAATCAAGTACAAAGCCAAATTAGTAGTTTAGAAAAAAAGGTAGATGATAATCATGTGGAAGTTTTAAATGAACTCCAGGAGATTAAAGAACAAATCCACGAACTAGATACTAAAAATGCTGCTAATCATATTGCTACAAATACTAAATTAGATAAAATATCAGATGATCTAGACTTCCTTACCCATAAAGAATTCCAAACTGAAAAAGAAATCTTTAATCTAAAGAAAAAAATTGTTAAATAAAATATACTACTATACAGGGAAAGAGGCAACTAACTTAACGGTCAATTGCCTTTTTTGTTATCAATTATATGTTTTATTGCTTCTTTCATTTTTTCCTCTGTAAAATTTATTAATATTTCTAAGATTAATTTTTTTATGTAGTCTAAATCTTCCACCACTCCTGCCCCTTTATGAAATATTATAGTGACGAATGTATGTTTTGTTAAAAATATTATATCAAACGTGCGTTCTTTATGCTATATATTGTATTTTTTATATATTATAAAAGCATTTTAAACATGTCAACCATACTATTTTGAAGGTTTTTTATATTTATTTAAAAAGCACAATATATACATTTAGTTTAGTTGTTTAAACACATATAAAAACACTATCAAAGGTAATGGCTATTTTTAGCCATTTTACATATTATGTTAATGTGTCGGAATTTGTTGATAAGTTTTTTAAATTTATCTTAAAGGAGGATTATCATGGATATTCTAGATAAGTATTTTGAATTACAAAATAATATGAGCTCTATTTCAAAAACTAATTGTTCCAAAAAAGATATAAATCAATACTTTGAATCTGGGGAACAAATATTAAATATATTAGATAAAGTAGTAGCACAATTTAATGCAGAATGGGGTGAGACCCCTCCTGTTATGTATTGTAGAGATGAGCTTCCGGATATGTATATGAGATATGAAAAATGGGACAAAGCAAAATCAACAATTGATAAATGTTATAAAGCCGGTATACTTGATGAATCAGAGAGATATGAACAACTAGATTGGATTAATAATTGTGAAATAGCTGCAAAAGAAGTTGTCAATCATCTACATAAATATCCTGGAACCCTTCAAAAAGATATGTATATTAGGCTTCATTATGTAAATAAAGAATCATTAAAATGGGTTTTAAATTTTTATAAGAAATTAGAAAAAATAAAATATAGAAATACAAATAAATTATTTTTACCAGAGCAAAAGGACTTAATTCTAAAGGAATTAGAAAGTGTTGAAAAGGAAAACATTAAAGAAGAATCAGAAGACACTAATAAACTACCGAATATATCCACTGATATTGTATTCCCTGAATGGTATGTCAGCATTTCTTTTGGAGAGTCAACTTCTAAAAACTATAATCAAGCTGTAGCATTAGCAAAACTAGCCCCTCAATACATTGAGAATATAATTGACGGAAAAGTTCTACATCAAGCAATTTTTTCGGACAAGCCTAACGAATACCTACAATTTATTAAACTATATGAATTAGTTTCTAACTGGAAATCATGTTATGTCATTATTAATGGAGTAATGGCAGATCGTAAAATAGTAGGAAATTTAAATTACTGTTATGGAGATAAATGCAGAAGTGGAAAAACAGATTTCTGTCATGGAGCAAGTGAATTTACATCCAATCCTTTTGGATGCCATAGAGCTCAAATGCATGCTTATAATGATCCATGGTATTCATATGGCATTATGGATACAAAAGGTATTTTCCATATTGATAAAAATAGTATTAAAAATGAATTGATTTCTAGGTTAGCAACTTATAAACTGTGTCCTGCTCTTGATATGGATACTATTTTGAACAATGTTGATAATTTACCTAATACTATAAATCCTAAATTAGACAAAGATTGGGAGTATGCCACTATTATAAAAAATGGCATTCCATTTGAAGGCGTTCAGCCAACTTTGGAAGCCAGGGGATTGGCATATACCATAACAGTAAATATTAATTCTGATACAGACGATGAAGAATACGATAGATTCTCTGTAGGTATTGGTAAAGAAAACAATCAAACTAATTACGATAGTAATTTTAAAGATAGTGCCAAAACAATAGATAAGAAAAAAACAAAGGTTAAAAGAAACTTTTTTAATAATATCTTAGGTGTTATTTCCTCATTGTTCTTATATTTTATCCTAATAACATTTCCAATTCTAATCATAAACAATGCATTTTTAGGAACTATTATTGTCTTAGTTTTAATTTATCCTTCTTTTAAGCTTGGTTTTCGACTAGCAGATAAATTGTTTTCTAAGAAAGAAAAGTCCCCAAACAAAAGCTAAATATAAATGAACATGATAAATAGAATATTTTATATAAAAAATCAGTGCGATATAATAACACCGAATGTTTTATAAATAGATCATAGGTAATTGCGAAACTAAATTTAATGAAAATGTGGATAACTTTTCAAAAAACAATATTTTTTAATGAAGTAATCTACTGTTGAAGCTATGGTATAAAAATCCAAGTAACTAAAAACAAAGAGTTATACACAAATCCACAGTCGGTATATAGGTATAAATTAAACAACTGTGAGGAGATACATTAAAAACTTCGTTTATAAAGCTTATATTATCAATCGTTATAAAGTTTCGCAAACGCCTATAAATAGATCAAATGGAAAGGAGAATTCAAACCGATCCTTTTATGTATGGTTATCAGGAGATATGTGATAAAAGCGTAGAGATAATAAACTTATTAAATTCCAATGACATTCCTTGTACTGCATTAACTAAAGATATTTTGCCTAAGTCATTAGACACTACTAGTAAAATAAATAGCTACTGCCAAGTAGCTTTTTTGCCCTTTTTGCAATATAATAAACATATAACTACCAATGAGGTGATCCAATGAAAATAGCAATCTACTCTCGTAAATCCAAATTCACTGGTAAAGGTGATTCTATAGAAAATCAAATACAATTATGCAAAGAATAGGCAAACATCCTTGGATAATAATAGGTCCGTAGTCGACAAAATTATCTGGGATGGAGAGGACATAGATATTATTCTGTTTGGTGCTGATTCTAAAAAAAAGCAATAGAAATGTTTCCACAATGTGACTATAGCATTCTCATCCCCTTCTGAATATAATTTCAGGTAATATTCTTCCTCTTCCTTAGTAAGTGGTTTTGGAAAAGAATTAGTATTAGCTACATAACCTGAAAATAACAAAAAAGATTTTGTACAATTTATCCATGAAAATAAAAGATGAGCAAACATAAAGCACCTCCACTTTCCCCATATTAAAGTATATGAGTTACAAATAGTGAAGGTGCCAGTCCTATCTGTTAATCTGGTGAATTCTTTTTGCTATATCCTCAAATATAGGCACTGCTGCACCTGAACCAGAAAAACCTCCTTCCACAAATACTGTAATTACATAATTAGGATTTTTTGCAGGATAAAATCCTGAAAACCAACCGTGTATAGTTTCTTTCCCTTTAAATACAGCCTGAGCAGAGCCTGTTTTTCCTCCTGCTCCCCCAACAAAATCTAAATCCATGTTTTTTGCTGTACCTTCTAATACTACCTCTATCATAAAATCCTGTACAATTTCTGCTATATCTTGGGATATTATCCTCTCATCATCATTTCTTTTAAACTCCTTTATCATATATCCATCCTTTGTTGTTATACCATCAACTATAGTCATATCCTTTCTTATTCCTTTATTTGCTATTATCAACATCATATTTGTTATTTGAAGAGGTGTAATTTCAATGCTACCTTGCCCTATGGAAATATTACCTATTGCTGGCCCTTTAAGCTCTTTTCCTTTAGGTAAATTTCCTTTTACTTCTTCCACAAGGCCTATATTTATCCTTTCTCCCATTCCTAATCTCTCTGCCATATGGATAATACTTTCGCTTCCAATTTCCTGTCCTAACTGGATAAAAGTTGAATTACAAGATTTTGAAAAAGCATCTTTTAATCCAATATATCCATGTCCCCTTCCTTCATTACATTTTATTGTTACATTGTTTATTTGCTCGTAACCATTACAATAAAAGGTTTTGTTTAAATAAGAAGTATCCTTTTCTAAGGCAGCTAACAACACTACAGTTTTAAAAAGAGAACCTGGGGGATTGGCTACTTGAATAGCCTTGTTATATAAAGCCATGTCCTCTCTTTTTAAATATTCATCAATTTCATATTGGCTAAAATTAGGTCTACTAGCCATAGCCCTAATTTCTCCAGATTCTACATGGGCTACAATTACTGCACCTTGGATACCTTTTTCATCCAAAACTTCTTCTACAATCTTTTGAATGTGATAATCTACTGTCAACTTAACAGCTTTTGGATCCATTATATTTTTATCTTGTGATACCATATATTCTCCATTAAGGGTCTTGTTTTTCCCTCTATCTACTTCTAAATAAAGAAAATGTTTTTCACCATCTTTTAAAATTTCATCATATACCTTTTCAATACCTGCTTCTCCTCTATTCTCTGCTTTGTTTATATAGCCAATTACATGAGTTAATATATTATTTTTCCCATATCTAACAATTCTATTAGCAATAAACATTTTGCTTCTATCTGGACTTTCTATTTCCCAATTTAAGGGAATAGCTACTATAGAATTTTTATCTTTAATATACTCTTTTAATTGTTTTTCATCAAATTCAGAGTTTTCTATAATAAAATTCATCAACTCCTTATCTTCTAATAGATTATCTTTATAAACAAAAGCAGTAGGGATTATCTCCCTGTTGGTAAGGGGAATTAGATTTCTATCATATATAATTCCTCTATCGGGGTATAGGCTAATCTCTTCTCCTCTTTGTTTCAATACTTGAGCTTTTAATTCACTATGTTGACTAATTTGAATATAATATAATCTTAAAATCAATATAAAAAACAATATTGAACTTATAAATAGCATTTTTAAAATTCTATTGCAAACTATATTCTTTCTATGTCTACTCATAAAAAAATACCTCCCTGTCTATCTAGTTATAGTATTACCTAATTACAGGGAAGTATAATTCTATTTATCCAATATGGAATTTATTTTAGTTACAATTATATCTATAGCAACTTTATTGTAGCCCCCTTCAGGTATGATTATATCAGCATATTTTTTACTTGGCTCAACAAATTGTAAATGTGCAGGCCTTACGGTGGTCATATATTGATTAATTACTGAATCCAAAGTCCTACCTCTTTCCTTTATATCTCTCTCTATTCTTCTAATAACTCTTACATCAGAATCTGTATCAACAAATATTTTTATATCACATAAATTGCGAATTTGCTCATCAGCTAATATAAGTATCCCTTCTAGTATTATTATTTCTTTAGGATATACAGTTATAGTTTCCTTCTTTCTAGTATGTTGTTCAAAATCGTATATGGGCTTTTCAATAGGTTTATTATTTATAAGATCCACAAGATGTTGAATTAACAAATTATTGTCAAAAGCAAAAGGATGATCATAATTGGTCTTTACCCTTTCCTCAAAAGATAAGTGACTCTGATCTTTATAATAAGAATCTTGTTCTATAATAGCTACATTTTTTTTATGGATAGATTTTAAAATCTCTCTTGATACAGTTGACTTACCTGAGCCAGTTCCACCTGTAATACCAATTAACAATGGCTTATCCATAGATATCATCCTCTCTACTCTTTCTAATAATATCCCATTTGTTAACTTTACTATCCATCTTTATCTTTATAATTTGCTGAGGATGAGGTGCCACATCTATTTCATTTCCTTCCTCATCCCACATCTTATAGATTTTTTGGGTAAAGTGTTTTTTCCCTGGTCCAAATACTTCAACTTCATCACCAACAAACATCCTATTTCTTTGTTCCACAGTGGCTAATTTAGTGTCTTCATCATACTCTAATACTAAGCCAAGGAAATCATAACTTCTAATATAAGAACTAGATGTATATACTTGATCTTCTTCTGTAGGCTTACCAAAATAAAAACCTGTTGTAAAATCCCTATGACTAGCCTTTTTAATCTCTTTAATCCAGTCCTCATCAAAAGAATAGTTTTCAGGATCTTTAAAAAACTCATCTATAGCCATCCTATAGGATCTTACCACTGTAGCTACATAATAGGAACTTTTTACCCTTCCTTCAATTTTAAAGGATTTGATTCCTGCCTTCACCAATTGGGGTATATATTGAATCATACAAAGGTCCTTTGAATTAAATATAAAAGTCCCCTTATCCCCTTCAACAATTGGGAAATACTCTCCTGGTCTTTTTTCTTCCATTAAATAGTATTTCCACCTACAAGGATGAGCACAATCCCCTCTATTAGCATCTCTTCCAACCATGTAGTTACTTAGCAAGCAACGACCAGAATATGATATACACATAGCTCCATGGACAAAAGTTTCAATCTCTAAATCCTTAGGTGCTCTTTTTATTATTTCTTCTATTTCTTTAAGAGATAATTCCCTAGCAAGTACAATCCTTCTAATGCCTAAATTATACCAAAACATTATAGTTTCATAATTTGTAACACTAGCTTGTGTACTTAAATGTATGGGAAGTTGAGGAACAGTCCTGTTTATCACGGAAAATATCCCTGGATCTGATACTATAACTCCATCAACTCCCATGTTATATAATTTTTCTGAATATTCTTCCAATCCTATTAAATCATCGTTATGAGGAATTATATTCATAGTTACATATACTTTTTTTCCTCTTTCATGGGCAAACTTTATGCCTTCTTCAATTTCGTCATTGGTAAAATTTTTAGAAGCTTTTCTAAGACCAAATTGCTCTCCTCCTAAATACACTGCATCAGCACCATAGATTATAGCCATTTTCAATTTTTCTAGATCTCCAGCTGGTGCCAATAATTCTGGCTTCTGCAAAGTACTTCACTCCTCTCTATAAGTTAATGCTACTCCATCCCCAATGGGTATAATACAAGATGTGTACCCTTTTAAGTGGTTTATATGTTTTAAATAAGCTCTTAGACGTTTTACTATGGTCTTTTTCCTCCTTACAACTAATTCATCAGAAGCTACCATACCTTTAAATAATACATTATCAGATACTATTAACCCACCTAATTGGATGAGATCCATACAATAATCAAAAAAATATAAATATTGACCTTTAGCAGCATCTAAAAAAATAAAATCATATTTATTTTCTAGCTTTGGCAGTATATCCTCAGCATCACCATGAAGTATTTTTATATTATTTTTATACATGGTATTTTCTATATTTCTATTAGCCAGTTTTATCATATCTCCTCTTCGCTCTATAGTAGTAATAAGACAATCATCTCCTGCAGCTTCAGCCATGATTAAAGCAGAATAACCTATAGCAGTACCTATTTCCAATATTCTTTTAGGTTTATGGATTTTAATTAGAACTTTTAATAACTGTGCCACTTCCTTCTCTACTATGGGGATATGATATTCTGCTGCATAACATTCTAATTCCTGTAAATATGGTTTACTCTCAGGTAATATAGTTCGTATATAATCTTCAATATATTCTTCGTTTATATGATTCAATCTATATTCAGCCTCCTTGGCATAAATAATACGTGGTTCTACCACGTATTATTTATATTATAAGCTATAATTCAAAACTTATTTATTAGGATTTGCTTTCAAATGTTCATCATAAGTTTTAGAAAAAATATGGCCTCCAGTTCCATCTTCCTTTGTACGGAAATATAGATAATCTACATCTGCTGGATTTACCGCTGCAATTAATGATTTTTCTCCAGGTGAAGCTATAGGAGCTGGAGGTAAGCCTTCGTGTATATAAGTATTATATTTTGAATCTATTTTTACATCTTGCTTAGACAATATCTCTTTTCTTTCTCCTAGTGCATATTGAACTGTTGCACAGGATTGCAATAGCATTCCCTTTTTTAATCGATTATGGAATACTGCTGAAATAAGTTCTCTTTCTTCATCTAGCTTACTTTCCCTTTCTATAATAGAAGCCAAAGTAACCACTTCATTGACAGTAAAATTATATTTGTCCATATGGGGTTTTACTTTTTTTTCAAATACATCTTCAAATTTTGAAAGCATCTTATCTATTACTTCTTCTTCTTCTGCATTTATATATATTTCATAAGTAGAAGGAAATAAAAAGCCTTCTAAACCTTGTCCTTCCTCTAATTCCCTTAAAAAATAGTATTTATCTTCAAAATATTTTTTATCTGAGGTTAATTTTAAGAAACGTTCTCTATTTACAATTCCTTCTTCTGCTAACTTATCTGCCATTTGGCGTATTTCATAACCTTCAGGAATAGTAAACCTGGTTACCTTTTCATTGTTTCCCCCTTTAGATAGCTCTTGAATTATTTCATAGACATCCATATGGGTACTTAATGTATAATTACCTGCTTTCAGTTCTTCTGCTGCTTTAGTATTTCTTACGGCAATCTTGAATATGATTTCACTTCTAATTAATCCTTTTTCTTTCAATATACGGGCTATTTTATTTGGACTACTACCAATAGGTATCTCCACATCTATCTTCTCTGGGTTCTTAGTATCTACTGCCATAAACCCTCTATTATAGTACGATTTTCCCACTATTAGCAACCCAATTATTATGATTAATAAAATTAATATTTTATTAATGTTACTTTTCTTTTTAGCATTAGTAGTACCTGACACAGTGATCCCACCTCTAATAGATATTTATCTACTCTATTATACATTTTTTACAGTATTATTACAAGAAATAGTATATTTATGGATTGTTTTTAATAGGTGGATATAATCTATTCCTCATCAAAGCTTATAGCTTCTCCAATAATATTGTTTATATCCTGAACCAGTTGTCCAAATCTTTGCTCTGCTATAAAATAGCTCTTTATAGTTGGATTAAGCATCAATACATCTTCCATTTTCCCTAACTTCTCTAATTCTTGCTCATCTACTTCTTTCCCAGAAAGTTGATTCATCTGTAATTCAAATATCTTATTCTCAAAATCCTCAACCATTTTCTTGTTTTTTTCATCGGAATAAAGTGTTTCCCTCATCTCTTTATAGTGTTTATATTCTTCCGAATCCATTATCGCTTTTGCCAACTTATGTGCATAATCATAAACATTAGCCATACTATACCCTCCTAGTTAATTATTGCGCTCTGTAAACTTAAATGAAAATTGAGGACTCCAATCCTCTGTGGTACAAT
>ERZ795062.141-NODE-141-length-64651-cov-5.305468_pt1 | contig 64651 bp, 52 predicted proteins | sample MGYA00375146_ERZ795062 | MGnify/ENA primary metagenome ERZ795062 (study PRJEB30191, sample SAMN05720281) | activated sludge metagenome | isolation source: Anaerobic digester | place: USA | collected 2015-07-16 ...
GCCAAAATCATCCTCATAAAAATCATTCCATGTGCTTTTACCGCCTCTATGGTTTACTACAATGTCGGCAATAGCTCTACACCCTCCCGCTTTTAAGGTGCTAATAAGGGTTTTTAGGTTAGTAGCATTACCCCATGTGCTATTTTGGTTATTCCATTGTCTTGGATGGTATCCTACGCCACCCTCTGATAAAGAAGATGGGGGTAACCAAACCATATCAAAATTGGTAGCTATTTCGCTAGCCATTGTGGTGAGTTTTGTCCAGTTTGTTTCCGATTGAGAGTCCCAATAGAAACCCTGTAACATAACAGCTTCGCATTTTGCCGGAGCTTGTGCGAAAGAGGGAAAGGAAAAGAGTGTGGTCATCAATGCAACCACACTCCAACCTACGAGAGTTTTGATTTTTTTCATTGTGTGAAAAGGTTAAGGTTGATGTTAAGGTTAAGTAAGTGAACAATTCAATGTTCACTATAAAGACAACTCGAAACAAACTTACCCAACCTTGAATTTAATCAAATAACATAAATTAACACTTATCGTTTTAAAATAATTTCCGAGAAGTCTATTTCCTCGTAACAACTTGAAAATATATCGTTTGTTTTTTTTTGTTTTTAAATTTATTTCATACCTTTGCAACGCTTTTGCGGTTGTGGCGTAATTGGTAGCCGCGCCAGACTTAGGATCTGGTGCCGAGAGGCGTGGGGGTTCGAGTCCCTTCAGCCGCACAACACAAATAAAACCGTTGTCTTAGGTAAGTTCAACGGTTTTTTTATTCCCTAAAGATAATCCTAAAACTATATAAGTAATTTATTAATTTCTTAAAAATGAATGTTTTACAAAGCAATATCGACAATGTAAATGCTCTCTTGAAGGTTCAAGTTAGCAAAGCAGATTACTCAGAAAAAGTAGAAAAGTCCTTAAAAGATTTTCGCAAAAAAGCCAACATGCCCGGATTTCGTCCTGGAACAGTGCCCGTGAGCTTAGTCAAAAAAATGTACGGAAAATCAATGTTAGCGGAAGAAATTAACAAACTTGTATCGGAAGCGTTGTATAATTTTATTCAAGAAAATAACTTATCTATTTTAGGAGAACCTCTTCCTGCTGAAGATTCTACGTTTCCGGATTTTGATAATGATGAAGATTTCGAATTTTCTTTTGACATAGCTCTTGCTCCCGAGTTGGAATTGTCTCTTAGTGCAAAAAATAAAGTAACATATTACGATATCACTGTTAGTCAGGATATGATTGACAAACAAGTGAGTGCATACAAGAGTCGTTTTGGAAAATATACAGCCGCTGACAAGGTAGAAGAAAAGGACGTTATTAAGGGGGAATTGATAGAGCTTACTGCCAATGGCTCTCCAAAAGAGGGAGGCATTCGTGTAGACAGTGCAGTACTTAGCCCTGCTTACATGAAAGACAAAAAAGAACAAGCAAAGGTGGTTGGATTGGCAAAAGATGCTCAATTTACATTTAACCCAAGCAAAGCTTTCGATAATAATGAAGCAGAAATCGCCTCATTGTTACAGATTAACAAAGACAATGTTAAAAATTGCACTTCTGATTTCTCTTTCACCATCAAAGAAATTACTCGTTATGCTGAAGGAGAGCTAAATCAAGAATTGTTCGATGCAGCAATGGGAAAAGATAAAGTGAAAACAGAAGAAGAATTTGTTGCAAAAATAAAAGAAGCATTACAACAACAATTAATAGCCGATAGTGATGTTAAATTTTCTATTGATATGAAAGATTTAATTGTCTCTCAATTGGCAGATGTAAAATTCCCTGATTTATTCTTGAAAAAATGGTTGAAAATTTCTAATCCTAAATTAGATGAAGAAGCTATCGAAAAAGATTTTCCTAAAATGTTGGAAGATTTGAGATGGCAATTGGCTAAAGATAAAATTGGAAAAGAAAATGATTTAAAACTTGAACAAGCAGATATTGAAGCTGTTGCCAAAAAATCAGCCTTGGCACAATTTGCTCAATATGGTATGTTAAATGTTCCTGATGAAATACTAGAGGGATACGTTAAAGATATGTTGAAAAATAAAGATGCCGCCAAAAGTGTGGCAGAAAGAGCCATTGACGACAAAATTTTCGAAATACTTAAGACAAAAGTAAGTCTCGTTAACACAGAAATCTCAATGGAAGATTTTAATAAAATGTTTGAGAAATAAACGGATATTTTATAAAGTAACATAAAAAGGCTTTCTAGTAAAATTTGGGGGCAAAAAAATATTGTTTTAGAACAAAAATATTTTATACCTTTGTTTCCCTCGTTTAGTAGAAAGCCTTTTTTATGTAAAAAGGTGAACCATTTAAAAACCAAAAATATATGGATAACGAATTTAGAAAATATGCCACAAAACATCTCGGGATGAATGGGTTGGCTTTAGACAAATATGCGGACATAACCAGTAATTATATTTCCCCTACGATTATAGAAGAAAGACAGTTGAATGTAGCTCAAATGGACGTTTTTTCCCGTTTGATGATGGATAGAATTATTTTTTTGGGAACACAAGTAGATGATTATACTGCCAATGTAATTCAGGCACAATTGTTATACCTTGATTCTGCTGATCCCGGCAAAGATATTGCTATTTATTTAAATACACCCGGAGGTTCAGTATATGCCGGCTTGGGAATTTATGATACTATGCAATTTATTAGCAGTGATGTTGCTACTATTTGTACCGGCATGGCGGCCTCCATGGGAGCTGTTTTGCTTACAGCCGGAGCCAAAGGCAAACGTTCGGCACTGAAGCATTCTCGTATCATGATTCACCAACCTATGGGTGGAGCTCAAGGACAGGCTTCTGATATTGAAATTACAGCACGTGAAATTCAAAAATTAAAGAAAGAACTCTATATGATTATTGCTGATCATTCAGGCAATACATACGAACGCATAGAAAAAGACTCTGATAGAGATTATTGGATGACAGCTGAGGAAGCAAAAGAATATGGTATGATAGACGAACTACTTCTCAAACAAAAATAATAGCTATAAGGAGAGTATAGATGCCAAAAAAGGATGATAAATGTAGCTTTTGTGGAAGAGACCAAAAAGATGTTGCACTTTTGATGCAAGGTCAGACCGGTAGTATTTGTAATGAATGTGCCGAACAGGCCTCAACAATAGCTAAAGAAGCTCTAACAAAAAACAAATCAACGGATAAATTTCCTCTGAACAGAGACGAACTACCTCGTCCACAAGAGTTGAAAGCCTTTATTGATCAGTATGTCATAGGTCAAGATGACGCAAAAAAGAACCTAAGTGTCGCGGTTTATAATCACTACAAAAGATTGTTGCAAAAAGATACTTACGATGAGGTTGAGATAGAAAAATCAAATATCATTTTGGTTGGTTCAACGGGAACAGGAAAAACTCTTTTGGCTCGTACCATTGCAAAAAAGTTGCATGTCCCTTTCACCATTGTCGATGCAACGGTTCTGACCGAAGCCGGTTATGTGGGTGAAGATATTGAAAGTATTTTAACCCGATTGTTGCAAGTAGCTGATTATGATGTAAAAGCGGCAGAAAAAGGCATTGTTTTTATAGATGAAATAGATAAAATAGCTCGCAAGGGGGACAATCCTTCGATAACAAGGGATGTTAGTGGAGAAGGGGTTCAACAAGGTTTATTGAAATTATTAGAAGGCTCTATTATCAACGTGCCACCACAAGGAGGCAGAAAACACCCTGACCAAAAAATGATTCCGGTAAATACCCAAAACATTTTATTTATATGTGGAGGTGCTTTTGACGGGATAGAAAAAAAAATTGGAGCCAGACTAAATACTCAAATGGTTGGCTATTCGGCGGCAAAGGTTTCGCATAAGATAGACCGTACAAATTTGTTGCAATATATTGCTCCACAAGATTTAAAGTCATTTGGGTTAATTCCTGAAATAATAGGTAGATTGCCCGTACTTACTTATCTGAATCCTTTAGATAGACATGCTTTAAGACAGATTTTGACGGAACCTAAGAATTCCATTATCAAGCAATACGTAAAATTGTTTGATATGGATAATGTGGAACTGACTTTTGACGAGGAAGTTTTTGAATTTATTGTTGACAAATCTATCGAATTCAAGCTTGGAGCAAGAGGGTTACGATCAATTACGGAGATGATTATGGTTGATTTCATGTATGAGATGCCTTCTACGAATCAGACGAAATTGAATATCACCCAAAAAATCGCTGAAGAAAAATTTAATAGAAGAGGTTTTATCCAAATTTAAACTGGGAAATATAAAAAAATGTATTATAATTGTTTTTTAATAGCAAGTTTGTAAATTTGTTACACATTTGTTGATATATAAAGAAACTTAACGTATGCCTAAGAACCTCGTTTTAACAAACGAACTGAAAAAGCATTTTGGTTTTGATACCTTTAAAGGAAACCAAGAAGCTGTCATTAAGAACCTTTTGGAAGGCAAGGACACATTTGTTCTTATGCCGACAGGAGGGGGCAAGTCTCTTTGTTATCAACTTCCTTCGCTCATTATGGAAGGTACCGCTATTGTAGTATCACCTCTGATTGCTTTGATGAAAAATCAGGTGGATGCGATGAAAGTGTTTAGCGAAGAAGATGGCGTAGCCCATTTTTTAAACTCCTCTCTTTCCAAGATTGCTATTGAAGAGGTAAAAAATGATGTTTTGTCAGGAAAGACAAAGCTTTTGTATGTAGCTCCCGAATCCTTAACAAAGGAAGAAAATATTTCTTTTTTGAAGAGTGTAAAAATTTCTTTTTATGCTGTCGATGAGGCTCATTGTATATCTGAGTGGGGACACGATTTTCGCCCTGAATATCGTCGTATTCGTCCTCTTATCAGCGAAATAGGGGATGCTCCAGTTATTGCTCTTACCGCAACTGCCACACCAAAGGTACAACATGATATTCAGAAAAATTTGGGAATGAGTGATGCCGTTGTTTTTAAATCTTCTTTTAATAGACCAAATCTGTATTATGAGGTAAGACCAAAAACGCAAAATGTAGATAAAGAAATAATCAAATATATAAAAAGTCAACCTGGTAAGTCCGGAATTATTTATTGTTTAAGTCGTAAGAAGGTAGAAGATTTAACCGAAACCTTGCGAATAAACGGAATAAGTGCCTTACCTTATCATGCGGGAATGGATTCTGCTGTGAGAACGGCGAATCAAGATAGTTTTTTGATGGAAAAGGTTGAGGTTATCGTTGCAACAATTGCCTTCGGAATGGGTATTGATAAACCTGACGTAAGGTATGTTATTCATTACGATATTCCCAAAAGTTTGGAAGGTTACTACCAGGAAACAGGTCGTTCCGGAAGAGATGGAGGAGAAGGTCAGTGTATAACTTTTTATTCATACAAAGATTTACAGAAGCTTGAGAAATTTATGCAAGGCAAGCCCATTGCAGAACAAGAAATAGGCAAACAATTGTTAATAGAAACAGCTGCTTATGCAGAATCTTCTGTGTGTCGTCGAAAATTGTTGTTGCACTATTTTGGAGAAGAATACACACAAGATAATTGTGGTAGTTGTGATAATTGTTTGAACCCAAAGAAACAAATGGAAGGACAAGATTTATTGTGTACCGTGCTAGATACCATTATTGCAGTAAAAGAAAAATTTAAAGCAGAACATATTGTCGACATCATAATGGGCAAGGAAACCGCTGAAGTTTTGGATTATAAGCACGAAGACTTGGATGTTTTTGGAACAGGGCAACATGAAGAACCTAACGTATGGCATGCAGTTATTCGTCAGGCTATGATTGCCGGTTATATTGATAAAGAAATAGAAAACTATGGAGTCCTTAAAATAACAAAATCTGGAAGAGCATTTTTGGATAAGCCGTCTTCTTTTCGTATCACTAAGGACAACGAATTTGAGGAAGAGGAAGATGAGCCAACAATGCGTCGTGGAGGTGGAACTTGTGCTGCTGATGAGGTTTTATTTTCCATGTTGAAAGATTTGCGTAAAAAGCTATCTAAACGTCTAGAAGTTCCTCCTTTTGTAATCTTTCAAGACCCCTCTTTAGAAGCCATGGCAACTACGTATCCTATTACTATGGAAGAACTTCAAAATATTCCCGGTGTGGGTGCAGGGAAAGCCAAACGTTATGGTGAAGAGTTTTTGCAATTAATAAAAACTCACGTTCATGAAAATGAGATAGAACGTCCGGAGGATTTGCGTGTCAGAACAGTGGCAAACAAATCAAAGATGAAAGTGTTTATTATTCAAGCGATTGACAGAAAAATAAGCTTAGATGATATTGCCATTACCAAAGGATTGGACTTTTCTGAATTGTTGGACGAAATAGAAGCTATAATTTATTCGGGAACGAAAATTAATATTGACTATTTTATTGAGGAAGTAATGGAAGAGGATCATATTGAAGAAATTTTTGAATACTTCAAAGATTCTCAAACGGATAATATTCATGCTGCTATTAAAGAATTAGGTAGCGATTTTACCGAGGAAGAAATTCGTTTGGTTAGAATTAAATTTATTTCCGAAATGGGAAATTGAAAAGTTTGGAAATTTCACACAAACTTTGCCTCGTACATTGTGAGCTGATTTGAGAAATAATCAGCTTTTTTAATGATAAACAGTTTAATCTTATGGAAGAGATTTCAAAAAAAATAGTTGTGACCATTGGTCGACAATTCGGCAGTGGTGGCAGAGTTATTGGAAAAAAGATTGCTGAACAGTTAGGCATTGCTTTTTACGACAAGGAACTTATTGAAAGAGCCGCCAATGAAAGTGGCATTGACAAATCGTTTTTCCAAGATATGGATGAGAAAAAGATAAGCCAAGGCTATTATTCTCTTGCCAGTAATTTTTCGTTAGGAATGGCTTTCTTTCCCAACGAAAGTATGTTATCCGGAGATTCCATGTTTTTGGTGCAATCGGATGTTATTCGTAAAATAGCCTTACAAGAGTCATGCGTATTGGTGGGAAGATGTGCTGATTATATCCTTAGAAATCAGGCAAATAAAATAGATATTTTCATATATGCTAATAAGGAAGAAAGAATAAAGCAAGTAATGAAATACAATGAAGTATCGGAGGCAGAAGCGGAAAGCCTCATCAAAAAAGTTGATAAAGAGCGGTCTTCGTACTATAATTATTACACTGATAAAAAATGGGGAGTTGCTAACTCATATCATTTGTGTGTCAACTCGTCACTATATGGTGTTGATAAAACGGCTGAACTCATTTTGCCATTTATTTTAGGATTAAATAAAGACAATTGAACGATGCTATTTTGCATAAAAAACGGCAGTCTTTTTTAACAAGGACTGCCGTTTCGTTATTTTGTTTGTGTCCATTTATAGCCATTTTTTCTTTTTGAAAAACCATAGAATAAGAACGGAAGAAACCACCATAAACAGAAGGCAAAATCCATAACCCCATTGCCATTCTATTTCAGGCATGTATTTAAAATTCATGCCATAAATAGTTCCAATTAATGTTGGAGGCATGAAGATAACAGTTACCACAGTAAATATTTTTATGATTTTATTTTGTTCTATATTAATCAAACCTAAATAAGTATCTTGTAGGTAATCCAACCTGTCAAAGTTAAATTTAGTGTGGTCCAAAAGGGAGTTTATATCCTTGATTACCATCGATAATTTACTATATAATTCATTTGGGAACATTTCACTTCGGAGCATATTCGAAACCACACGGTGTTTGTCGATAATGTTTTCTCTGAGCAGCATAGTTTTTTCTTGCAAGTTCTTGATGCTAATCAAAATGCCCTCGTCAATATCCTTCATAATCATTGTCTGACTTAAGGTTTTAACTTCACTAGTCAAATCTTCAATCATGTCTGCATCTAATTCAACCCGAGTCTCGAGTAATAAGGTGAATACTTGAAATCCATTAACATAGTTTTTCGGACTAGCTGCCATTTTTTTTGTTGTTTCGTGAAATGATTTCAACTCACAACTGCGAACAGAGATTAAAATGTTATTTTTTAGAATAAAAGAAACCGGCTCTTTTTCAAAATTATCTAGCAAAAAGTTTGAGTTAGCAATTATTGTGTCTGCCGTTTCTACGTAACGCGAACTAATCTCAATTTCTTCAATCTCTTCTTCTTCTTGAATATAAATCTTTAAGAAATCTTCCAACTGAGACTCAATTTCTTCATTTACATCGTTGAGGTCAATCCATACGAAATTTTCTAATGGATTTTTTTTAAGGAAAGAAATGTCCCGACTGATTTTTATCCTTCCATTTTCTCTGTAATAAAGTCTTATTTCTGACATAATCAAATGTTTTAATGGTTAATAATACAAAAACACACCACCTGTTTTGATTATGAACACGTTAGCCAAATTCCTTTTTTAGAGCGATATTTCTCCAATGAATTTCGACACAATCCTTTACGTAAAAAGAAAAATGCATTTATTGTTTGTCTAAAAGATAAAATTACAAAATCAAGCAAAGGTAGTCTTTCTTAACTACAAAAACAAAAGGTATTTGTTATCCACTTACGATTGAATATAAGGTTCAACCAAATTAGTGAGATAAATAAATTCTTCTACGCTAAGTTGTTCGGGTCGTTTGTCAAATATTTTATCTGAAATTATTTCAGGGTCTTTTGTTAGAATGCTCCTCAAAGAATTTCGCATTGTTTTGCGTCGTTGGTTGAAAGCTGTTTTTATAACTATTTTGAACAATTTTTCGTTACAATCTATTTGCTTTGTTTCGTTACGTACTAAACGAATAACTCCTGATTCTACTTTTGGGGGTGGGTTAAAAACGGTTGGAGGAACGGTAAATAAATATTCAATATCATAGTATGTTTGCAATAAAACGCTCAATATGCCGTATGCCTTCTTTCCAGGTTTTGAAGCAAGTCGTTCTGCTACCTCTTTTTGCAGCATACCACAGATAACTGGGATTTGGTTCTTATTTTCCAAAACTTTAAAAAAGATTTGACTTGAAATGTTGTATGGAAAATTTCCAATAATAGCAAAAGGAGAATCGCCATAAATGTCTGTTAAATCTGTTGTTAGGAAATCTTGAAAGAAAATACGATCTTTCAGTTTAGGAAAATTTTTATTAAGATAAGTAACCGATTCTTCATCTATTTCAATAACCTTTAAATCGATTAATTCATTTTCAATTAGAAATTGGGTAAGTACACCTGTTCCGGGTCCAATTTCGAGAACTTTTGTTGGCTCTTTTATTCGTAATCCCTCTGTAATATTTTTTGCGATTTCTTGGTCAACTAAGAAATGTTGACCAAGGTACTTTTTGGGTTTTACGTACGTCATATATTAAAATCGTAAGTAGGTTTTTGGGCGGTTAAAGTATCCCCTAATAATTAAATAATCATATCTTTGCAAAGATATAATTAAAAACCATGCTTTATTAGGATGTTTCTAAAACTTGGGAAAATAATCCGATTAAATTACCTGAGGGTTCTTGATTTTTTTTATCCACTGGTTAAAAGATGGATAAAAAAGGATTTGTATTATTATTTGACTTCAGGGGCTCTTAACACCTGTTCAGATTGGATAATGTATTTTTTGGTTTATAATTTTTTAGTCCAAAAGCAAATAATAGATTTCGGATTTATTGCTTTTACTCCACATATTGCCAGTTTGATCATATGTTTTCCTATTACTTTTTCTTTCGGATTTATTCTATCCAAATATATTAGTTTTTCCGGTTCTCCCATTAGAACAAAAAAACAGCTTTTACGCTACCTGATTATCCTTACAGGAAACTTCATTATAAGTTACATTTCATTAAAAATATTGGTAGAATGGTTTACTATTTACCCTACACCGTCAAAAATGATAACGACCATTTTTACAACCATATTTAGTTATTTTGCTCAAAAATATTACACCTTTAAAAAATAGTTAAAGATGAATTTTGTCGAGAAATATTACAAGTGGATAAAAATCATTATTATGGTTTTTGCCTATGGGTATTTGGGGTATATTTTAATTAATTTCAAGGATTACGCTGGTTTTAATCGAAGTTTTAGAGACCTTTCTTGGGAGCGATTCGGTTTGATTGTTTCGATTTTTTTACTACTACCGGTTAATTGGGGGATGGAAGCTGTAAAATGGAAAACACTTGTTTCTCCTTTGCAAAAAAGTTCTTTTTTTCAGTCATATAAATCAGTTTTGTCAGGTCTTACAACTGGTTTTTTTACTCCTAACCGAATAGGAGATCCTTTAGGAATAGTTCTTTTTCTGGAACCCGAAAATCGACCAAGAGGAATAGTCTTATCTTTAGTTGGAGTTTTGGGTCAAAGTTTTGCCACTCTTTTTTGTGGGATGTTAGCGGGGTTAGCATTTATTTTTTCCTCTTCAAAGGTTCAATATGAAAATTCAATGAGTTTTGAAGTAGCCGCATTTTTACTTGTTTTATTTTTGGCTTCTCTTTATTTTTCTTTGCCCTATTTATGTCGAAAATTGGGTGAAAGTACTCGATTTGTAAAACTGAATAATTTTTTGGAAGCTATATCGGCTATTTCTCTCAGAAAATTGTTTCTCATATCAGGACTATCTTTCATAAGATATTCGGTATATGTTTTCCAGTATTTCTTTATGTTGCGTCTTTTTGGCGTTGATATTCAACTGACTACAGCTTTAATAGCAATTCCCCTTAATTATTTGTTTGTATCCGTTACTCCATCGGTTGCTTTTTCGGAGATGGGTATACGAGGCTCGTACGCTGTGCTTTTCATTGGTGCTTTTTCAAAAAATACTGCAGGGGTAGCATTTGCCGGAATTGCCGTTTGGTTGGTCAATTATGTTATACCAATGATGATAGGCTCTCTTTTTTTAACGACAAAAAAGAAACTTTAACAGGAAAACGAGTACAAGCTTTGTTCTGCAATCATTAATAAACGAAAAAATAGTTAACTTTGTAGAAAGCAAATGACTAAATTTTCTCTAACAATAATCAGAAATTCAATAGGATGAAAAATGTTACCATACTCTGGGTTGACGATGAAATAGATTTATTGCATTCTCATATCCTTTTCTTGGAAACGAAAGGATATTCAGTTGTCACTGTTAATAATGGGCATGATGCTGTTGATGTTTGTAAAGAAAACACTTTTGATTTAGCTTTTTTAGATGAAAATATGCCCGGTTTAAGTGGTTTGGAAACTCTTGCCCAAATAAAAAAGATTGCCCCTTCTTTGCCTGTTATTATGATAACAAAAAGTGAAGAAGAAGATATAATGGAACAGGCCATTGGTCAAAAGATTGCCGATTATCTTATCAAGCCGGTTAATCCAAACCAGATTTTGATGGCCATAAAAAAGATATTGCAAGCCAAAGAACTTATTTCTGAAAAAACCACAAGCCATTACCAATCGGAGTTTTCTCGCATAGGCATGGAAATAAACGATTCATTTTGCTATGAAGATTGGAAACAACTATACAAAAAACTTGTTTTTTGGGATTTGGAATTGGAGCATGCTGATAACCAAATGGAAGATTTATTTAGAATGCAAAAAACAGAGGCGAATTCTTCCTTTACCAAATATGTAAAGAAAAATTACGAAAGCTGGTTTTCGACTCCCAACGATAGACCATTATTGAGCCCTGATGTATTTAAAACTAAAGTTTTTCCTTTGTTGGATAAAGGCGAAAAGGTGTTTTTTGTGTTGATAGATAATCTTCGATTGGATCAATGGAAAGTGCTTCAAAAAGAGCTTTCCCCATTTTACAATTTTTCGGATGACGACCTTTATTGCAGCATTTTACCGACAGCCACACAATATGCTCGAAACGCCATTTTTTCAGGATTAATGCCTTTGCAAATAAAACAAATGTTTCCTGAATATTGGGTCGAAGAAGAGGAGGAAGAAGGCAAAAATTTGCATGAAGAGGAACTTATTCAAACCCAATTTGACCGTTTCAGAAAGAAATATTCTTACTCCTACAATAAAATTAACACCTCTGTTGCAGGAGAAAAATTGAATGAAAATATTAATAATCTATTGCACAACGATTTGAATGTAGTGGTATTTAATTTCATAGATATGCTTTCTCATGCCCGAACCGAATCAAAAGTGTTTAGGGAGTTGGTCTTTGATGAGGTGTCTTATCGTTCTTTGGTACTTTCTTGGTTCAAGCACTCTTCAACCTTCGAGTTTTTCCGTATTTTATCTGAAAAAGGGGTAAAAGTTGTTCTGACAACCGACCATGGTACCATTCGAGTGAAAAATGCATTGAAAGTTGTTGGTGACAAAAGTACCAATACAAATTTGAGGTATAAGGTAGGCAGAATGCTTAATTATAACAATAAAGAGGTTTTTGCTGTTACTCAACCTGCCAAAATTGGTTTGCCAAGCCCTAATATTAGTTCCCACTATATTTTTGCTGCAAACGAAGATTTTATTGCTTATCCCAATAATTACAATTATTACGTAAGCTACTATAAAGACACATTTCAGCACGGAGGAATTTCTTTGGAAGAAATGTTGATTCCGTTGGTCATCTTAGAACCAAAACAACAATAATCATGAATGATATTTTGCCTCCTTTTTTAAAAAAAGGCGATCACGTTGCTCTTATTTCACCTTCCGGAGTTATAGATGAAGCATTGGTTCTGGCAGCCAAGGAAGTCTATGAGTCGTGGGGATTGGTTGCTGAAATAGGAACAAGTGCATTGAAAAAAAATGGTCGTTTTGCCGGTACTGATGAAGATCGAATTGCCGATATTACTTGGGCATTAACTGATAAAAGAATCAAAGCGATATTTTGCAATAGGGGTGGATATGGATTGGTGAGGTTGGTTGGTCAGATTGATTTTAATAAGTGCCTGAAAACACCAAAATGGGTTGTCGGATTTAGTGATGTAACTGTTCTTCATAGTGTATTATCTAATTATGATATATGTTCTGTTCATGCTATTATGGCAAAACATGTGTCTGAAAATCCTGAATCTTTGCCTGTGGTATATTTGAAGAAAATATTATTTGGCGAAATGCCATCTTACACTATACCTTCGTACGCATTAAACAAACAAGGCGAAGTAACCGGTAAACTCCTCGGAGGAAATTTATCTGTTTTGTACGGATTACGAGCAACCCCTTTTGACGTTAATTTTGACGATGCAATTTTGTTTCTTGAGGATGTTTCGGAAAGAACTTATCACATCGACAGGATGGTGCAGAATTTGAAATTGAGTGGTGTTTTTGGAAAGATAGCAGGTCTGATTGTCGGACAATTCTCGGATGTCGATTTTGACGAAAGTTTTCCATTGTCTCCGTATGAAATTATAAATGAAGCAATAAAAGATTATTCATTTCCTGTTTGTTATAATTTTCCTGCAGGTCATGTCTCTGAAAATTTTCCTCTTGTTTTGGGAAGAGAAACCATGTTACGGGTATCAGAGAATCAATCGTTAATAATTTAGTTTGGGATGTTAAAAGGACTCTTTGCACAAAGTAAACCGTTTAGTTTATTTCTTATTACTGTTTTTGTGGCGATCTTTATGATGCTGTTTGCCGTTGCCTCTTTTGCCCTCTTGATGGTTACTATTGGATTGTCTGATTTTTCTTCTAATGTTTTTTTGACGCTATTTGCTCAAGCCTACCAATCTCTTTTTGTTTTCTTCCTAACGTCCCTCTTTTGTGCTTATATATTTGATAAGAAACCTGTACAATATTTGCATTTATACAGTCATGCTCAATGGCATTCTTATCTATACGTAATATTTTCTATGTTTTTGCTTATTCCTACAATTAATGTATTAGCACAGTGGAATGCTAATCTCCATTTGCCCAATTGTTTGCAATTTGTAGAAACTTGGATGGCAAAGCAAGAAGAGTTAGCTTCTGGGGTTACCAAATTCTTACTCTCCGGAAATGGAATTTCCTCCCTAATTATTTCCTTGTTTGTTATGTCTATTTTGCCGGCGGTCGGTGAGGAATTACTTTTTAGGGGAGTTCTTCAAAATATTATGATTAGCTGGACAAAGAATGTTCATGTAGCGATTTGGGTTGTAGCTTTTATTTTTGGTGTTATCCACATACAATTTTTTGGATTAATACCTCGTATATTATTAGGTGCGTTTTTCGGTTATCTTTTAGTATGGGGCAAAACGGTTTGGTTGCCTATATTGGCTCATTTTCTGAATAATGCGGTTTCTGTTATTTTTTATATGCTTAAGAATAATCACAAGATTTCTTTTGATATAGACACTCTTGGAACGGGTGAAACTTTTTATGTTACAATAGTCGGAGTTGTTTTGTTTTTAGCAATGACTTATTTTGCCTTCAGAAAAAATATTTTTCGGCAGGTAGCCTAAAAAATAAAAGCTCAAGAATGTTTTTTTCTTGAGCTTTTATTTTATGTACAAAAGTTTTACCTACAGAAATATTTAGGAATACAGAACGAATATCCCAACATAATCTCATGAGATCCGTAGCTCTGCGTTACTAAATTGTTCAAATCCAAACTGAAAGCGTAAGCTATTTGTATTTTTCCTATACGAACTCCGCCCATTGGCATAAGCACTAAACTTTGTCCATTGTCTTTATCGAAACTATGACGGTAAGAACCTTGTACCCAATATCCAAAATCTTTGGATACTTCTTGTCCGAATTTCAGGTTTAAATCACCGCCGACATTACTGTACTCGTTTGCTTTAAGCATAATTGATGGCTCTAAATATGTGTCAGATTCCATCTCAAATGTCTTTCCCAAGAAGAAAAAGCCTGTAACTGGAGCAGGATTTTCTTTATCTCCAAAAATATCGGGTGCAACGGGAATCAAATTGGTCAGAGAAAGTCCTGTGAAAAATCCGTAAGATTTGTAGTATACACCAAAATTCGCATTAGGGGAAAGTCCTGAAGGGTTTGCAAAAGCGTTATCGCCTGCTGTGCTTTCGTCATCTAACAAATCTTGATTAATGCTAAAATAATTCATTTTGAAGGAAACCCCAAAGGAAAGCTGTCTGTCAAGAGAAACTTTTTTGGAATAATAACGACCGGCACTCAGGGGTATATGATAAGCAAATGTCGCCTGAAATCCCATGCGGTTGGAATATCCGTTTCTGTCGTTATAAACGTAAGCTCCAAGTCCTACATTATCCCATGCCCTTGTTCTGTAACTGAACGTTTGTGTCATAGGAAAATCGTCCATTCCAACCCATTGTAATTTGTTTGTAAGCATGAAGTGAGAGCACGGTTCTGCTCCTGCCAATGCCGGATTTACAAGGTAATAGTTGAAATGATATTGGTTGTAAATTATCTCCTCTTGAGCATACAATTTACTTCCTATGCTTAGGAAAACAATAGACATGATAAGGAAATATTTTTTCATAGTTACTGATATTAAAGGTCAGATTGCAAATAGTTACCAAATATACAAATAAGATTTAAAAGTCATTATCTTTTCAAAGTAAAATGTCCTGAATATTGTTTTCTCACTTCCTCTAAAGTAATTAAATACCAATAATCAGTACTTGGAAGTTGATGTCCTTGGTATATTCCATCCCACATGAAAGGGTCGGAATATATGATTCCTTCAGCATTAAATTGTCCTGAGCGGCGTTCATATATTTTTTTACCAAAACGATCAAATATTTGTATAATAGATGATGGATAACATTCAATGTTGGTGATTGTCCAATAGTCATTAACGCCATCATTGTTAGGTGTAAAGAATTTTGCCGGTATTATCGGAATAGGAGAAACGGTAAACGGCATAGATGCGGCACAACCGTTAGCGTCAATAACATAAAGAATATGACCACCGATGGCTATGTTGCTAAGTACATTTCCTGTAAAGAAATCTTCGTTGTTTATAGAATATTGATATGGGGAAGCTCCTCCTGAAACGGTAACCGTTACTTCTCTCTTGTCTGTTTCTTCAATACTATTTACAATTGGCAAAGGAACAACTGTAACAGTTGTTGTTGCGACATTAGAACATGTTCCTCCTGTAACTGTAACGGTATAGATTGTTGTAACTTTCGGTGATGCTATCGGATTGCTAATAGCAGGATTGTTCAACCCTGTTACCGGAGACCACGAATAACTTGTTCCTCCCGTTGCAGATAATTGTGTTTCATCTCCCAAACAAATGGTTGTTGGAGATGATATCGTAGGTACTACAGTCGGATCAACTGTGATAGTTACATCTTTTGTACTGGTACAAGTTGTAGTAACTTTTGCCGTGTACGTTGTTGTTACTATCGGATCGACAGTGGTAGAAACTCCTGATTCCAATAAAATCGCACCATTGTACCATTCGGTAATCGCACCTACCGGGAAGTTACTCATTGTAATGGTGATATTATTTCCTTCGCAAATAGTTGAATTTGGTGTTACCGTAAAGTTTACAGGAGCATCAACCGTAATGCTTACGACATTACTTTGTCTTAAGCAAGTGCCATTGTAAGCATCTTTTCTATAATCCGTAGAAACGGTAGGTATCAATCCTATAATATCTTTTGAAGTTTGTGTCATTGTTGTCCAAGTTGTCGTTCCAGTCGGTCTTTCATACCAAATGTATTTTTCTGCTGTCGATGAATTCGAATCCGTAATATCGATACTGGACCCTTGGCAAATTACCGTTTCGGAAATATTTAATTGAGGCAACACGGGATTGCTTACATAAATTGTTTTAGAACCACTTCCGGGACAAGGGGCGTTTATTAAAGTTATTGCATAAGAAGTTGTTGCAGAAAGACTCTGTCCGGTAAGAGTTGTTCCCGTTTCAGAAAGCACAACACCGTCTTTTTCCCACTGTAAAGATTCTCCTGCATTTAATGTTATTTGTGCGGTCAAATCAACCAATTCTCCCGAACAAATAGAATCATGGGTAGCCGCTGCAGATGAAACAATAGGAATATTAACGGTTGTTCCTACTTCTATATCTACGGTCTTTTCGGTAGAACAAATAGAGTTGTTAATAACCAATTTGTAAGTAACCGTACTTTGACTGGTAGCAACAGATGCGTCATTATATTGGATGCTTGTTGTGCCCGAAGCAATTGTTCCCGTACCTACTTGTGTTCCCGATTTGTACCAAGTATACGTACTTCCCGTTTCATCCGTAGTAATAGTAGCCGTGATGGTTGCAGCTGGGTTGCTTACGCAAACAATGGTTGGAGCCGTAACACTGAAGTCTGGTACAGCCTTAAGCTTGTAAGTAACTGTTGTCGGGAAATCACATGCAGAAGGATCTGAACCTGTAATAATGATACTTCCGGAACCGGCAGTCTTTGGCAATGTGTATGTGTCACCGGTTGTTGCCGGAGTTGTATTCCAACTAATAGTGGAAGAGGCAGGTACTTTATTCGAAACTGTAAAAGTTAATTCTGCATCCGATGCACTTAAGCATTTGGTAATATCAGTCTTATCTACTGAATATTTTACGGCATCTTTTACGGTAACAGTGACCAGAGTTCTGTCACTTTCGCAATATGTGGTAGTTCCGGCATCGGGGAATTGGTTAGTTACATAGTAAGTCGTAGTTCCCACCGTATGGCAGTCGAATGTAGTAGCCGTTAAAGCTGTTCCGCCTGTTGCTGCACTGTACCATCTCAAATTTTCTTTGGTACTCGTAACCAAATCAGCCAAATTGCAAGTGCTCGCCGATGGGCATTGGCTATAGTTGCTTACAGTCGGAGCAGTTGTTTTTGTGCAAGGATTAGCAAGGGTTAAGTATAGAATGTCCGAAACACCAGATACTTGTCCACAACCGGTTAATACATTTCCTGTTGCTCTTGCTTCTGCTGTCGTTTTGTCGGCAGCTACAAAGGCTCGATAATAATACTTTTTGTTTTTGTATTTTGCTATAGTGATGTTTACTAAATCAGTATAGCTATTTGTTCCGCTGTAAATAGTTGTCCATGTGCTTTGGTCTGCCGATTCTTGAATAACATACCAAGGTGACGTAAAAAACTGGGTTAAATCATACGGAGCCCATACATATACTCTGTCTGTTGTTTCAGAGGTAAATGTGGAGTCTTTTTGTGTATAGGCAGCATTCGAAAATACTTGAATTTCAGGAGCACAAGTGCTGAAGGAAATGTCATCAATGATAATATCGTTACCAACAACTTTACCTAAGCTTACGTAAGGAGTTGCAACCAAATTGTTGTATAGTTGGACCTTGAAAGCTGTATAGCTGCCGGAATTAAAAGAACCTCCTTTTTCTAACCAATTGGTACCTGCTGCTAAATCTCCGGATTCAACATTTAATAACGGAGTAGTGGTATTACAAATTGATCCGTCACTATTGCATCCATATACGCGAAATCCAACATTTACGGGGGCACGACTGGATCCGCTATTTGTACAGGCATTTCCTACAAAAGCCGAGAAATCGTAAATTGTATTTTGACAAAGGCCTTTTCCTCCTCCTGTAAAGGTTTGTTCGTAGAAGATATCAGGGTTTACATTTGCGTTGACTAGTAAAAATCCATCTACAGCTCCTTTGTCGCTTGCACTTGCTGATGAAACGTTACTGGTATTACCGGTTACTCCTCTGTCTTGCCAATAAGTACATCCTGTAAAATTAGTGCTGTGGACAATGACATATTGTCCCTCATTAACATTCCCTGAGGATGAATAAGTTATAATAGATCCGGTGTTTGCATGCGTTGCTGTCATTGTCGCAGTTGTTCCTGTCCTTGCAGTAGATGCTCCTGAAAATGTGAAATGTTCACTCGCTACGATAGTTCTATTTCCGGCAACAGCACAACAAATCATAGGACGTACTGTGATGGGCGTAAGATTTGTTCCGTTTGCTGTAACCCGATATAGTGTTTCCGTTGTTGTAAGGGTTGTAATGCTTTTATCTGTTTGAGGAATAACAGTCCAGGTCACACCTCCATCAACAGATTCTTCCCATTTATAAGTTGTTGCACTTAAACCTTTTGCCACCAGCATATTTTCCGAACCGGCACAAACTTTTTCCCCATTTTCGGAAACAATTTTTTGTTCAGAACATCCTGTTACCGTTATATTACTTACACCTAAAACAGCACATCCGCTACTATGATCATCATAAATGTTTATAGTATTTCTAGTTGAAGTGGCGGTGAATTCTGCTGTGTAGGTATAAGTTTTTCCCCAATCAATTTGTGTAGACTTTGTCGATGAAGGTGTTGTTTGCTGAATCGACAATCTAATGGGATTAGATGATTCGTAAGAACAAGTTGGAGCACTTGAAAGAACATTTGAAAATGTCATAGAAATGGAATATGTTTTCCCGACAATTAAATCGGATAACGAATAGCTGAAGATAACATACCATCCTCCTTGTTTTTTTCCATCTAATCCGATTAAGAGAGAGTTTGAATTTCCTGAGTAGGAAGAACTTACAACACTTGGTTTGGTAGCGACAGTATATTCTCCTGTACCTAAACTTCCGGAGGCAGAAAAACTTGCGAACGTTGTTAAAGATTCTGCGGTAGGATCCGTAAATCGAGTGTTTTCTAACTCATAACGAGTACTTGTAACTCCCGTTTTGGGTAAGAAAGAAGTTCCACTAAACTGAGTTGTACAACTTGGTGTGGCCAAGACGGTCGCATCTTGACACAAAAAGCCTATAATCAAGGAGAGCAAAAGGAATAATTTTTTTTGCATAATATTCTTCAATAAGGTTAGTGAGAGTTTTTGGCATAAAAACCCTCAAAAATACAAAATCTATTGTAATAAGCAAAAACATTGTTAAATAATTAACTAAAAAAATGGTGTTTTAGTATCAAAATCAGGACAATAAATCAAAAATATTGAAAAAATGTATTAAAAATTATTGTATCTTTGTGTTCAGTTTTTTAAAAACTTTCCAAAATATTGTATTCGTGGCAAAACCTGTTGAAACTCCATTGATGAACCAATATAATCAGGCGAAAGCAATCCACCCTGATGCTATTTTGTTGTTTCGTGTCGGAGATTTTTATGAAACCTTTTCAGAAGATGCTGTTCGTGCTTCCGAAATTTTGGGAATTACACTTACTCGTCGGGCAAATGGTTCGGCTTCTTTTGTCGAATTAGCGGGGTTTCCCCATCATGCTTTGGATACTTATTTGCCCAAATTGGTTCGGGCAGGTTTCCGTGTAGCTATTTGTGACCAATTGGAAGACCCTAAACTTGCCAAAGGCATTGTGAAAAGGGGAATAACCGAACTGGTAACTCCCGGTGTCTCTTACAATGATAATATTCTCAACTATAAAGAAAATAATTTTGTGGCTGCCGTTCATTTTCAGAAGTTGCAAGTGGGTGTGGCTTTTTTGGATATTTCCACCGGTGAATTTTTGACAGCTGAAGGGACTCCCGAATATGTCGATAAATTGCTGGGAAGTTTTTCGCCGAAGGAAGTTTTGTACGAACGTGGAAAGAAAGAACAATTTGAAAAATCTTTCGGAAATAATTTTTTTACGTTTGCTTTGGAAGATTGGATATTTGTTTTTGATACGGCACAATCGAGGTTGTTAAAACAATTCCAGACCAATACTTTGAAAGGTTTTGGAGTGGAAGATATGTCTGCCGGAATTACTGCTTCCGGAGCCATTTTGCATTATTTGGATATTACCCAACACTTGCAAACATCACATATAACCCATTTGCGAAGGATTGAGGAAGAACGTTTTGTTTGGCTCGATAAATTTACGATTCGCAATTTGGAGCTTTATGCCCCGATTAGTGAGGGCGGAAAATCCGTAATCAATGTTTTGGATAAAACAACAACTCCCATGGGAGCTCGTTTGCTTAAGCGATGGATTGCTTTCCCTTTGAAAAATCAGATTTCCATCAATGCTCGACTGAACGTTGTAGAATATTTTTTCAAGGATTTGTCTGTAAAAGAGGCACTTCAGCAACAACTTTTACTCATTGGAGATTTAGAAAGGCTTGTGTCAAAAGTAGCTGTCGGAAGAATTAATCCGAGAGAAGTTGTTCAGTTAAAGGTCTCGTTATCAGCTATAGAAGAAATAAAAAAATTGTGTGCACAGGTAGATAATGAAGAACTCTCTAAAATAGCTGAACGGTTAAATGCCTGTTCTCTTATCAAGGATAAGATTGAACGCCAAATAGTGGATGATGCCCCGATAGCAATCAACAGAGGCAGAGTTGTCAAGGATGGAGTAAGTGCCGAATTGGATGAATACAGACGTTTGGCATATTCAGGCAAGGATTATTTGTTGCAAATACAACAGCGGGAAAGTGAAAATACACATATTCCGAGTTTGAAAATTAGCTATAACAACGTTTTCGGGTATTACATAGAAGTTAGAAACACTCATAGAGACAAGGTGCCTGAATCCTGGATACGGAAACAAACACTTGTTAATGCCGAAAGATATATTACCCAAGAATTAAAAGAATACGAAGAAAAGATATTGGGAGCTGAAGATAAAATTTTGACCATTGAAGCTCAACTGTTCAACGAATTGGTACTTGGTTTGACCGATTATATTGCAGCCATGCAGATGAATTCTTCTTTGGTAGCTGAAATAGATTGTTTGCTTTCTTTTGCACTTGTTTCCGAAATGAACCACTATATCCGACCAAAGGTAAATGATTCCGATATTCTTGATATAAAACAAGGAAGACATCCTGTTATTGAAAAGCAATTGCCAGTCGGTGAGGTTTATGTTGCCAATGATGTTTATTTGGATAGCGAAACCCAACAAATCATTATTATTACGGGTCCGAATATGGCGGGTAAATCTGCTCTTTTGCGACAAACAGCCCTTATTGTTTTGATGGCACAAGTCGGTTGTTTTGTTCCTGCCGAAAGTGCCGAAATTGGTATTGTAGACAAAATTTTTACCCGTGTGGGGGCAAGTGATAATATTTCTATGGGAGAATCCACTTTTATGGTGGAAATGAGTGAAGCCTCCAGTATTTTGAATAATGTTTCGCAAAAAAGTCTTATTTTTTTCGACGAATTGGGAAGAGGAACGAGTACATACGATGGAATTTCCATAGCTTGGGCGATAGTGGAGTATTTGCATGAATATCCGCAAGCAAAGGCTAAAACGCTCTTTGCTACTCATTATCATGAACTGAATGAGATGGAAAAATCTTTTAATCGAGTGAAAAACTATAATGTTTCGGTAAAAGAAGTTGACCAGAAGGTTATTTTTCTGCGTAAATTGGTGCGTGGAGGTAGCGAACACAGTTTTGGTATTCATGTGGCAAAAATGGCAGGGATGCCTAAAAGTATTGTCAAACGGTCTTCCGAGATATTGTCAGACTTGGAACAGAGTAGTAGTAATCGGGGAGAAATAAACAAAAAAATTGATCAGGTTGCTCAAAAAAGAGAAGGCTTTCAAATGAGCTTTTTTCAATTGGATGACCCTGTGCTGATACAAATTAGAGATGAAATTAAAAATGTTGATGTGAACAATTTGACCCCATTGGAGGCACTTAATAAATTGAATGACATCAAGAAAATTATTGTTGGAAAATAAAGCTAAGATTTAAACAATGTTACTATACACCCAAAGTAGGAAAAAAGAATTAAGTATTCGTTGGCGTAAGATACAGGAAAAAATGAAAGAGGAGAATATCGAAGTTTCTCTTATTTCTACCAATACAAATTTGTTATACACGCTCGGTTGTATCATTAGCGGATATGTTTATTTACCACAAGAAGGTGACCCCTTGGTGTTTGTAAAACGGCCAGTCGATTTGGAAGGCGAAAATGTTTTCTACATCAGAAAAGTGGAACAAATAGCTGAAGTTTTGGTGGAAAAAAATATTTCTTCTCCAAGGGTTCTTTTGTTGGAGGGTGATGAAATTTCATATTCCGAATGGATGCGATATGAAAAAGTTTTTTTCCCCAGACAAATTGTAAATGGCACCAATTTGCTTCGTAAAGTAAGGAGTGTGAAAACGGATTATGAAGTAGCCGAATTAACCGAATCGGCTAAACTACAGTCATATGCATACAAAGAAATACCATTGTTATACCGTCCCGGTATGTCAGACCATGAATTTACCATCGAAATTGAACGTCTTTTCCGTTTAAGGGGAAATCTGGGAATTTTCCGTATTTTCGGTTCATCCATGGAAGCTTTTATGGGAACCGTATTGGTGGGAGAAAATGCCTCCGAGCCTTCGCCTTACGATTTTGCGTTAGGTGGAAAGGGAATGCATCACTCGTTACCGATTGGACATAGTGGTGCCTTATTGGAACAAGGAAAGTCTGTTATGGTAGATATCAATGGTAATTTTACCGGTTATATTGCAGATCAGTCGCGTACTTTTTCTGTAGGAGAATTAACAGAAGAAGCGTGTTATGCACATCAAGTGTCGTTGGAAATACAGCAAACTTTGGCAGAAATGGGGAAACCGGGAGTCCCTTGTCAAGATTTATACCAAAAGTCCTTGCAAATAGCTGAGAGACACAATTTGCAAGATTGTTTTATGGGAACTAAACAGAAAGCAAAGTTTGTTGGTCACGGTGTGGGGCTTGTTATTAACGAATTGCCCGTTATTTGTGATAAAAACACAGAACTGCTAGCTGAAAATATGACGATTGCTTTGGAGCCAAAATTTATTATTCCCGGAGTAGGGGCTGTAGGAACAGAAAATACTTTTGTCGTACGCGAAAATCGAATGGAACAAATAACGTTTGCTCCGGAAGAAATTATAGAATTGTAGATATCGTTTATTTTGTTTCTACAATTTTGAATACTTTGTCATTTCTTCTTACAATGGATTTTGTTTTGATGGATAATAAATTTCCTTTTTGAGCTTCATCTACAGGAAGCAAATTAACACGAATTTCTTGTACGGTGTCTTCGTATGCTCCGGTGGTTTCGCCGGTAATTAATATTTCATCGTTGACTGCTAATTTCTGAGTCTCTATCAAAATTTCGGCAACACCAATATTTTTGAAATAATTAGTTACTTTGCCGATGTACACTTTTTTGTGTGTCGCTTGTGAACCGTAATTGGCACTCCATTCGCCTAGCCGTTGTCCAAGATAGTAGCCATTCCAAAAACCTCTGTTAAATACTTTTGCCAAACGTTTGTCCCAATCTTGTATTTTTTCTTCTGTAAACGTGTTGTCCAAATAACTTTGTATTCCTTCTCTATAGCAACTTACCACGGCTTTTACATATTCGGCACTGCGGGCTCTTCCTTCTATTTTGAAAACACGAACTCCCGCATCCATCATTTTATTAAGGAAGTGAATGGTTTTCAAGTCCTTGGGAGACATAATATATTTATTGTCGATATTTAGCTCAATGCCCAGTTCGTCATCTTTTACAGAGTAACCTCTACGACAAACTTGCATACATTCGCCTCTGTTGGCTGATTTTGAGAATTCGTGCAAACTTAGGTAACATTTCCCTGAAACAGCCATGCAAAGAGCTCCGTGGCAAAACATTTCGATACGGACTTGTTTTCCACTTCTTCCACAGATGTTTTTTTGGCAAATGGTTTGATAAATAGTGGAAACTTGTTCTAAATTCAGTTCGCGAGCCAAGACAACAACATCAGCAAATTGTGCATAAAATTTAAGGGCTTCTACATTGGAAATATTGAGTTGAGTGGAAAGGTGAACTTCTACGTTTTGTTCGTATGCGTACATCATAACGGCTACATCGGCAGCAATGATAGCCGAAATTCCGACTTCTTTTGCGGTGTCGACAATTTGACGCATTAAAGTGATGTCGTTATCGTAGATAATAGTGTTGATAGTCAGATACGATTTTACTTTGTTTTGTTGGCAAAGTAGTACAATTTCGCGTAAATCGTCCACCGTAAAGTTGTTTGACGAATGGCTACGCATATTCAAGTTTTCTATGCCGAAATAAACGGAATTAGCACCCGCCTCTATGGCAGCATGAAGGCTTTCCCAAGAGCCTGCCGGAGCCATTATCTCAAAATCTTCAATGGTAAGATTGTTCCTGTTACGATCTGTTTTCATAGCTACAAAAGTAGAAAAATAGTCATCATTTTCCTATTTTTTAGTTTTTAATATCCTAAACAGACTGATATTCCGAGCTTTGCAAATCTTCCGGGTTGTTGTATTCCTCCGTAGTCGTAATAATCTTGGTTTAGAATATTAGTCGCTTCCAAAAATATTTTCAGTTTCTCATTGCTCCAGTAAATCTGACCATCGACAGTCCAAAAAGGGTTATAGGCTGTTTTTTGTCCCGAAACATTAACGAAACTGCCCATGCGTTGTTGATAAGCTGTTTGCCAGTTCGCTCCAAAGTTTTTATAAATTCCGTGTTCCAAACTGACGACAAACTTGTTTTTCAAATAATCAAGGGCATATTTTGAAATAAAATCATCAGACTTTTTATCTAACAGAGCAAAAGAGTACGATAGTTGGATTTTTTTTAGGTAATATCCATAATGGTATGAGGTGGAGATTTCGCTCCCTACGCCGTCTATGCGTGTGTGGTTCATACTTTTCCATTTTTCCGTTTCCGTTGTGCGAACCCAGTCAATAATGTTTTTGCCAATCCGATAAAAGCCTGAACCGTTGAAACATAAATTATCCTTTTGCCATTTTACGCCAATTTCGGAAGTCAAAGATTCTTCGGATTTTAAGTTTGGATTGCTTTCTTGTGTAGCACTTTTGTAGTACAAGTCCGTAAAAGTCGGTAGCCGAATGGCTTTATTGACGTTTGCATATATGCTCGAATTAGGGGCAAATTCATATCCTGTATTCAGACCAAAACAAATGTTATTTCCAAACATACTGTTGTAGTTTCCTGATAATCCCAACGAAAGAGAGAGTTTTTTCCAAAGCAAAGATTGTTCACCAAAGTAGTTGAAATTGGTTCGATTTTTTTCGTACAAAAATAAAGCGTTTGTATTTTCAAATGGTATTTTTTTCGGTTCTTCCATTAATTCTCCGAGTACATTGCTGTAAATATGTTCGTTGCGTATTTCGACCCCGACAGAGGTTTTGCCAAAGGAAGAAAAATAGGAAGCTTTTAAATTTCCTGCCAAAACTTCGCTCAGGTGATAGTTGTGATTTGTATACCAAGAGGCAGCATTTTTATAGTCTCGAAATAATTCAAATTGGTCGAAATGTGCTCGATAATAGCACGATGCAGTTAAGTTAAATTGCCTGATTTGTTTGTCCCATTGCAAGCTGCTCAGTAATGTTTTTGTCTTTTCGAATTGGTCTGGATAAGCGAGTGAATAAAACGAATTAGAGCCAAATTCTTTGGCTTGTCCACCAAGTTGGAAATCGAATTTTCCTGTTTTTTTACTGGTAAAGCCGGACTGAAAAAACACATTGGAAAATTGATAGTCCGTATTTTCCATGTATCCTGATGATTCATTATGCGAAACAGATCCTGCCCAATCCCATTTCTGTGTATGGTAATTGGCCTCGGCAGCAGGGTTGAGAAATCCAAAGTCTCCACCAGAAAGGCTTGCTTTGATAGTGTTTTTTGCTGATTCATTAGTAATAATGTTGATTGCTCCACTGAATGCCGAAAGTCCAAATAACGTCATTGAAGTGCCTTGCAGTAGCTCAATTCGTTCAATCATGCTCAAATCAACGGGTAAATCCATGTTGTAGTGTCCGGTTTGTGGGTCTGTAATGTTGATTCCATTGAGCAGAATAAGTACTTGGTCGAAGGTGCCACCTCGCATAGAGACATCGGCTTGTACTCCATTAGTGCCTCGTTGGCGAACGTCTATTCCGGGTAAATAATCTAATAACTCATTTACATTCTGAACGGGAAGGTTTTTTATTTGTTCTTTGGTAATAGAGGTAATCACCCGCAAGTTTTCCGAATAAATATTGCGGTGATTGCCAACAATGTTGATTTCATTTAAGTTATTTTCTGTTAGCAGCGATGTTGAATCTTTTAATTCTGTGGCGAATAGCCCAATTGAACAGATAGATAATTCGAGAATGGCGATGAGTAGAAGTGTTTTTTGTTTCATGGTTAATTAAGTTTTTTATTTAGATGCAAAAAAGCTGTTGTAGTAATACGAAATTACTGCAACAGCTTTTTGAAGTTTTTGTTACTATAAATAAAGGGTTACCATAACCGGTTTTTTTACCGCCGAAAATGGATATTTGTAGATTGAATAAAAGATTGATGATATTTTCAATAGGAGGCAAGTCGGAACTGAATTTATCCGTTGCATCTTCTTTTTTTGAAAATAAAGAATAGTTACTGACTAATTTGTTTTTACTATTTGATTTTAAAAGCTCTTTATCACAAATAAAATTTGCCAAATGTCCGATAGAAATTGGTTTGTGTAGGGAACAAAATATGGCGTATCCTTTTCTCGAAAAACGAGAAAAACGTATGCTGCTATATTTTTGAAAGGACTTACGCATCTATTATTTTGATTCTTTTATGGCAAACTGTTTGATTTTTGTCAATTATTTCTTTTTGATAATTATTCGTTTTGATGTCAGCGGATACCTATTATTCTGAACATTATCCAAATCTAACTTTACATATCCGATTTTTAATTTAGCTTCTGCGTGAACAATAAGCCTGTTGCTATCATTGGTAATCCAGATAGAAGCTGTTTCTCCATTTTTAAACAGCGATCCTTCTACTACTTGAGGAATGAATTTTAGGCATTCATAAGAAGAACCGTTTCTTAGGGTTATTATTTCTTTTTTCTCATAGCGTATTTGTAAACAAAATTCTTTTCCGTCGTCAAAAAATGTAAGTGGGTACGTTTGCCCTGTTTTCGGTTGATTGTCAATAATATCCAGATTGCGAATTCGATAGATTAAACTTAATGCGTCAACCGGGCAACTTGAGAAAGTGGTTGTATCTTTTCTACAGGTTTTTTTATCTTTGTAATACGACTTTACACTAAAAGTAGAGTCCGTTTTTGTGTAGAAATACTCTTTCCGTGCCCAATGAGATTGTTCGTTGTCAGTTTCCTTAAAGTAAACGGGAAGCAAGTCATGCTCGGTAATTTTAACATAAAAAGAGTCCCGCAGGCTAAAAAAAAGATTCATGTTTCCCTCTGTAAGACCCGTTGCTGTAATTCCGTAAGCAGTAGTTGATTTGTAGGGTTCTTTGTTTACTTTGCAGGTTATTTTTAGACGGTTTAAGGTCACAACTCCCCACTTAAAATAGGCAGAGTATTCAATTTTTTCACCATACTTGAAAGCACTGTTTTTCATTGCATAATCTGCTGTTTTTGCAACAGCAGAAGACGATAATAAACACCAAATCAAAATGATGAATGAACAAAAGGACTTTTTCATTTTGTGGATATTTTATTCTTTTTTTGAACTGATAATTCTTGTGGACGTTGTTCCAATACGGGTGTCGCAAGATAATCCCATTCTTCTTCATTTTCCCAATTTGCTCGGATCACAATTTTCTTATTGAAGAAAATCACTTCTTCCGGTTGAACATGCTCTTTGTAGTTTCCGGTGTCCCATTTTCCATTGGCATTTTCGTCCAATGTCATCTTTAAGTAATAGGTTCCGGGCAGTACATTTTCAAAAGAAAACTCCTCGCCTTTGATAGGTCGTTTGTAAACTACTTTTTCTTTTGCGTCAAGGAGCTCGACAAAACTATGTTCCGGAATTTTCTTTAACTTAACATAAAGATTTCCATAATCTTCTACTGATTTAACCGTAAAAGTTCGAGAAAATTTGTCAATCGTTTTGTAGTAATCACTTTGAATACACGCTGAATCGAAAGTGATTTTATACGTTTCTTTTTGTTGCATGTCAAAAATTACATTCATCTTTTTTATGCAATTGAGTTGGTCGTATTCTAATCTGAAATCAATATTTTGCCACGTTGTATCAACCTTATGTTGAAGGGAAATTTTTTCTTTCAAAACGCATCTTACCGGCTCATCAAAAGTAAAACTTACCGTGTCGTATATGTCAAATGGAGATTTAATATTATTGTCAAATTTCAGGAATACTTTTTCTCCTTTTTTTACAACATTTTTTTTCTTCCGATAGAGTATTTCTACTGTATCTGTTTTGAGTACCAACTTCTTTTCTGCATCACTTTTTAAATAATCTAAAGCAAATCGAAGAGTATCCATTGCTACTATTTTTGGGTCTGAAATCCAATACACTAAAGAATCTTGTTTTGTTGTTTTTTCTCGTTTTACACAAATTCCATTTGAAAAATTCAAAGGATGAATCACAGGTTCCTGAGTAACCGGTGCATTAAATAACAGAGAGAAAGTCTCTCTCTTAGGACGATTTGCTTTCTTTAATTTTTGAATAACAGGAGCTGCTTCTTTAAAGGTTTTTAGAACTACATTATTAGGCAAATATTTCGTATATGTTCGAGAAATAATGGTGTCAATATTTGTTTTTGTAGTGTCTTTCCACAACGTATCTATACGAATTACTCTTTGAGTTTCCGGAATAATCAATTTTCCGTACATAGCAATATCTTTTCCTTGTTGGTTATAGTAATAAGCTTGTGGGATATCATTTAGGGCAAAAATTTTATACTCTCCTGCTTTTACGTTCTTGATAGTAAAAAATCCCTTTTCGTTTGTTTTTGCCATTCTATCGAAGGGTTTTGAAACAAAAGCGGAGTCACTCTTGTCTTCATAAATTCCTACTAAAACGCCTTCATAAGGACTTAGTGTATAGGCATTAAGAACGTAACCAGAAATTTGAAGGGAATCAATTGTGTTGCCTGTAGAAAAAGCAAAAGAATAGTTTGGAAGCGGATTTTTCTCATTGATATCCAAAATTGAGTTTGCAAAATCAATAGTGTATGTAGTGTTGGGTGTAAGGGTATCGGCAAAGTTTACGGTTACTTTTTTGCCAACAACTTTTGTAACTGGTGCAGGTGAATGTGCCGGTGAGAAAACTACATTTTGATAGGCATTGTCCAACTGGATAAATTCATCAAAGTCAATTACCACTTCTTTTGGAGTAACATTTAATGCTCTGTTTGCCGGTAAACTTGTTATGACTTTTGGAGGTATAGTGTCTTTCATTCCTCCTTGCGGTCCATGACCTCTATTGGCACAAGAATGCAACAAGAAAGCAATTCCAACGATAGAGGTAAGAAAGGAAAGTTTACGTATTATTTTTTTGTTTGGTGTCATTTCTTATTCAATGAATTTTGAGTACTTATTTCTAGAATTTTGTGACCAAATTGGCAATAGAGGCATTTTTTTGTATTGCAATATTTTTTTTGTAACTGAATGAACGCTTGTGTATCAAAAGCAGAAAGGGTTTTCAATCCGAGTTCCTCCCAATTTCGTACAATGGAATTTTTTTCAGCAGGTATTTTCTCTAAAAGGGAAATCGCTTTTTCTTTCAAATCTTCGTCATTCTTTTTTTTAGCATAACTAAAAATAGTGGGAACAACAGTATTAATTAACAAAATATCAATGGTCTTTTTACCTAATTTTTTAGTCCTTTTTGGAGACTCTTCTCCCAAAGTATAGTGTGTTTCCCAATAAGTTGAAGGACTTACCGCAAAAAATGAATGTGCCGTTTCGTAATTAGGGTTTTCCACTAACTTGGAGAAAAGTTTTGACGATTGATATATCAGTTTAGCAAATTGGGCGATGCGTATGTGCGGAAAATTTGCCGGACGCAACCGAAGCAACTTAAACATAGTTCCATTGATAGGAGTTAAGTTGAATTTTTGTTGCAAAAAAAGGTATTCCTTTTTCAAGGATAAAGTGTAAGTATCGTCTTTTTCGCACTCTGCTAATAAGCCGGATTGTCCGAATAACAAGGCTTCAATTTGTAATAAATTGTCTTTATGTTTTCCTAAGTAACTCAAAGGAAGAGATTTTGCCAACAGTTCGAAAGGGTCATTATTCAGCCCAAATCCGAAATTTCGTGCCAAAGTAACGTAAAATGTTTCTTCCCAGTTATTTTTATTTTGCTCTAACAACTCAAAAATAACATTTGATTTTTCTTCTAAGCGTTCAATTGTCAGTCGATTTAACCACGATGTTTTTAAAAACGACGGAATCTTGTTTATTTCCTTGTAACACCGAATATTCGTTTGATTTTCCGTAAGTTTTTCAAACTGAGTTCTTAGGTTATCGGAAAAACAAAGTTGCAACTGGGGAATTTTTCTGTTTGAAGAGGAAAAAACATCCGCATTCATTTGTGCCACAACATGTAAAATAACGGAGTCGTAAACGGTATCTTGATGGTGTTTGTGTTGTACCCAGTCGGACGATTTGGTATGAATTTCTACATTTCCCGCCCAAATCGTATCATCTATTTTGATTTTAGCATTTAAAAAGTCAGGTCCCGCATCGGTGTTTCGTTGTCCGACGTCAATAATTTCCAATGATTCGCATTCCGTGACCTGTAAATTATTTTGGTCAAACAATTTAAATTGCCAAAGGTGTTGCAAAAAATCTTCTTTGAGAACCATACATTTAATCTTTTCGAGATGCTGACAAAGAAAATATATCTCCTCTTATATTAAAGAAGAGATATACCGTTTTATTGTTTTGCTATAGAGCGAAGTAGCTTTTTCATGCTTACTGCATCGCAAATAAATGACTTCAATTTGTCTATACCTATTCGTTCTTGCTCCATGCTGTCGCGGTGACGAATGGTTACGCAATTGTCTTCCAACGTTTGGTGGTCAATTGTGATACAGAAAGGAGTTCCGACTGCATCTTGGCGACGGTAGCGTTTTCCGATAGAATCTTTTTCATCGTATGCACATTTAAACTCAAATTTTAGCTCGTCCATAATCTCGCGTGCTTTTTCGGGCAGACCGTCTTTTTTTACCAATGGCATAATGCAAGCTTTCACAGGAGCCAAGGCAATTGGAAGTTTAAGAACAACACGGGTATCATTTCCTTCGAGTGTTTCTTCACAATAAGATGAAGCCATGATAGAAAGAAATGTTCTGTCCAAACCAATAGAGGTTTCGATAACAAATGGGGTATATGATTCGTTGATTTCCGGATCAAAATATTTAATATTTTTGCCTGAATATTTTTCGTGACTTGACAAGTCAAAATTAGTACGAGAATGAATCCCTTCAATTTCTTTGAATCCGAAAGGTAATTCAAATTCAATATCAGTAGCAGCGTTAGCGTAATGAGCTAATTTATCGTGGTCGTGGAAACGGTATTTTTGGTCGCCTAATCCGAGGGCTTTGTGCCAACGTAAACGAAATTGTTTCCAATATTCAAACCATTTCATTTCTTCTCCCGGACGAACAAAAAATTGCATTTCCATTTGTTCAAATTCTCTCATTCGGAAGATAAATTGTCGAGCAACAATCTCGTTACGGAATGCCTTTCCTATTTGGGCAATACCAAACGGAATTTTCATACGACCTGTTTTTTGTACGTTAAGGTAATTTACGAAAATACCCTGTGCTGTTTCGGGTCGTAAGTAAATTTTCATCGAACCGTCAGCCGTTGACCCCATTTCCGTGCTGAACATCAAGTTAAATTGACGTACGTCTGTCCAGTTTTTTGTTCCGCTGATAGGACAAACTATTTCATAATCAATAATAATTTGTTTTAAATCATCTAAATTATTATCATTCAATGCTTTTGCAAAACGAGTGTGGATTTCATCCCTTTTTGCTTGATGTTCCAATACACGAGGATTCGTTTCTTTGAATAAATCGGCATTAAATGTTTCTCCAAAACGTTTTGCCGCTTTTTCAACTTCTTTTTCTATTTTTTCGTCGTATTTTGCCAATAATTCTTCGATGAGAACATCTGCACGATAACGTTTTTTGGAATCTTTGTTGTCTATCAAAGGGTCATTAAATGCGTCGACGTGTCCGGAAGCTTTCCAAGTGGTTGGGTGCATAAAAATGGCAGCATCAATACCTACAACATTTTCGTTGAGAAGTACCATGCTATCCCACCAGTACTTTTTAATGTTATTTTTTAGTTCAACGCCATTTTGACCATAGTCATACACAGCACTTAATCCGTCGTAAATTTCGCTTGAAGGGAAAACGAAACCGTATTCCTTACAATGAGCGATTAGTTTTTTGAAAACATCTTCCTGTGAAGCCATAATTGAGATATTTTATATTTTTCTTTCGATAAAACCCATAAAGAATGGCAAAGCTACTATTTTTTTTAAAATTAAGAAAGTCGGGGCTTCATTTTTATTGTTTTAGCCGTTTTCTAGAGATTTGTTAGGTGTTTTTTGAGAGATTTTATCTTTTTCCAATAAACTCCATAATGGAATAATTTATTCATCGTTGTTTTATTTTACCGATGTTAATTTCTATTTTTTTTGTATTTTTACGCCGAAACTTTTGTTTTTGAGTTCTTCTTGAAACAAAATTTGTTATAAAAATTATCACAATACATGAGCGACGAAAATTCTGTACCGGGTGAAGACGAGGAAATATCTAATCCAGAGATGGAAGAGATTGATTCCGAGGAGGTTAGCGGTCATTCTTCTTACAAAGTACCCGATAAAATATTTGAAATAGGAAAATTCCATCTTTCAGGGATGTATCAAAATTGGTTCCTGGACTATGCTTCTTATGTCATTTTGGAAAGGGCTGTTCCTCATTTAACGGACGGATTGAAGCCTGTTCAGAGACGTATTTTGCATTCGATGAAAAGGTTGGATGATGGTCGATATAACAAAGTTGCCAATATTGTTGGTCATACTATGCAATTTCACCCTCATGGTGATGCTTCTATTGGCGATGCATTGGTACAATTAGGACAAAAAGATATTCTGGTTGATTGCCAAGGAAACTGGGGAAATATTCTTACCGGAGATAGAGCTGCGGCTCCTCGTTATATTGAAGCTCGATTGAGCAAATTTGCTCTTGAAGTGGTTTTCAATCCTAAAACTACCGAGTGGAAATATTCATACGATGGTAGAAACAAAGAACCGGTTACTTTACCCGTAAAATTTCCGTTATTGTTGGCACAAGGAATGGAGGGTATTGCCGTAGGGCTTTCTTCTAAAATCTTATCACACAATTTTAATGAATTAATAGATGCTTCCATTGCGTATTTACGCAAGGAAGAATTTGAGATTTTTCCTGACTTTGTTACAGGTGGATTTATTGACGTTAGCAGATATAACAGGGGAGAGCGAGGAGGAGCCGTAAAGGTTCGTGCGAAGATATCCAAGTTGGATAGCAAGACACTGGTTATTACGGAGATACCGTTTGGTGAAACGACAGGTTCTGTTATTGACTCTATCATAAAGGCTTCTGAAAAGGGAAAAATTTTAGTAAAAAGGGTAGATGATAACACGGCTGCCAATGTGGAGATTTTGGTGCATTTGGCTCCCGGAAAATCACCTGATAAAGCGATTGATGCGTTGTATGCATTTACTAATTGTGAAGTAAGTATTTCGCCCAATTGTTGTGTTATTTACGAAAATAAACCTCACTTTTTGGGAGTAGATGATGTATTGAAAACTTCCGCTGATAATACATTGCGCTTACTGAAAGAAGAGTTATTGATACAAAAAGCTGAGGTGCAAGAAAGTATTTTTTATTCTACTCTTGAAAAAATATTTATTGAAAACAGAATATACAAGGATAAAGAGTTTGAAGAAAGTAAGTCTATGCCTGAGGCTGTTGCTCATATTGATAAAAGATTAATTCCTTTCAAAGCCAACTTTATCAGGGAGGTGGAAGAGGATGATATTTTGAAGTTGATGGAAATAAAAATGGGTCGAATCCTCAAATTTAATTCCGAAAAAGCAGACCAAAGTATTGCCGCTCTTAACGAACAATTGGAACAAATAAAAAATCATTTGTCCAATATTGTTAACTATACCATTGACTGGTTTACTAACCTAAAGGAAAAATACGGTAAGAATTACCCTCGACGCACTGAAATTCGTAGTTTTGATACCATTGAAGTGACAAAGGTTATCGAAGCAAATCAAAAACTGTATATCAACAAGGAAGAGGGATTCATTGGAACTGCACTTAAAAAAGATGAGTTTGTTTGCAATTGTTCCGAAATAGATGATGTTATTGTTTTTTACAAAGATGGAAAGTTTAAGGTAACCAAGGTTGCCGACAAAATGTATGTAGGTAAGAATGTTTTGTACCTTAATATTTTCAAAAAGAATGATAAGCGTACCATTTATAACGTGGTGTATCGCAATGGGAAAGATGGAGTCAGCTACATCAAACGATTTGCTGTAAATGGGGTTACTCGTGATAAGGAATATGATATTACACAAGGTGAACCGGGTAGTAAGATTTTGTATTTTTCTGCTAACCCGAACGGAGAAGCAGAAACGCTCAAGGTTACCTTGAAGCCAAAACCTCGTCTTAAAACGTTGATTTTTGAACGCGATTTTAGTGATATTGCCATAAGGGGAAGAATTTCTATGGGTAACATTTTTACCAAGAATGAAATTCATAAAGTTGCTCTTAAGCAAAAAGGCAGCTCTACTCTAGGTGGTCGTGAGGTGTGGTTCGATAGAGATGTTTTACGATTGAATTATGATAAGAGAGGAACTTCTTTAGGAGAGTTTCATGGAGAGGATTTGGTTTTAGTTATAACCAAAGATGGTCAATATTATACCACAACTTTTGATTTAAGTAATCATTACGAAGATGTTTTTATCATTGAAAAATTTGATGAAAACAAGATTTGGTCGGTTGTATTGTTTGATGCAGAACAACAGTTTTATTATGTAAAAAGGTTTACACTGGAGCCTTCGCAAAAGAAGGTATCTTTCTTGGGTGAAAATCCTGATTCGAAGATGATTCTTTTGACGACTGAGGTTTATCCTCGTATTGAAGTTGTGTTTGGAGGCAAAGACGAAGGAAAAGAACCGGCTGTTATAGATGTTGAAGAGTTTATAGGAGTAAAAAGTTATAAGGCTAAAGGCAAGCGAGTTTCTACAAATGAAGTAGAAAAAATTCACGAGTTGGAACCTACGCGTTTCCCTGAACCGGAAGAAGAACCTGAAAGTGAACAGGAAGAAGCAGAAGAAGCAGATTCTGCCGAAGTTGAAGCTGAAGAGATTGTTTCTGATACCGATACAAAAATAGAAGAAGAAAAAAAGGTTGACAAGAAAAAAATAATTGACGAGATAACGGGACAAATGACTTTGTTTTAATGACGCATGAAAAAGATACAGATTCGATCCATAGCAGAAATTAATATTGCCGCAAGAGAGTTTTTGCAATGTTTATCAGAAAAAGAGGCAAAAGTCATAGCTTTTTATGGTTCCATGGGGGCAGGAAAAACGACATTTATTAAAGCTCTTTGTGAAGAATTGGGTGTAACCGATGTGGTAAATAGTCCAACTTTTGCCATCATCAATGAATATGCAGCAGGCAAAGAAAAAATATATCACTTTGATTTTTATCGCATCAATAAGCCCGAAGAAGCTCTTGATTTTGGCTATGAAGATTATTTCTACAGCGGTAATTTTTGTTTTGTTGAGTGGCCTGAAAAGATTGCCGATTTACTTCCACAAGATACGTTGAAACTTTATATAACCGAAGAAGCCGACGGTAGCAGAGAAATTTCTTTTTAAAATTGTTGTGTGAAATGTTATTCAATTTTCATTTCACACAACAATGTATAATCAATGGGCTTCGAGCCAGTTAACTCCTATACCGCAATCAGCTATCAAGGGAACGTGCAAGATAAGGGCATTTTCCATTTCTTCCACTACCATTTGTTTTACTTTTTCTACTTCCGATTTCACCACGCTGAAGTTTAATTCGTCATGTACTTGCATAGTCATTTGCGATTGTATGTTTTCCCGCTCAAAACGTTCGGAGATGCCTATCATCGCTATTTTTATGATGTCTGCGGCTGTTCCTTGTATGGGAGCATTAATGGCATTTCGTTCGGCAAATCCACGAACAATGCTGTTTTTCGAGTTGATATCCGGCAAAAACCGTTTTCTTCCCAACAGTGTTTCTACATAGCCTCTTTCTTTGGCTTTTTCGATGCTTGTTGTAATGAAATTTTTAATGTCCGGATAGGTCGCAAAATAACCGTCAATTAATTCTTTGGCTTCAGAACGCGGAACGTTTAATCTTTCGCTCAACCCGAAAACCGAAATGCCGTAAATGATACCAAAGTTGGCTGTTTTCGCTTTTCGTCTCATTTCAGTTGTAACTTCTTCGAGGGGAATTTTATAAATTTTGGCTGCTGTTGCCGTGTGAATGTCTTTACCTGAAAGAAATGCTTCCAACATATTTTTGTCTTCGCTCAAATGTGCCATAATGCGTAATTCTATTTGAGAATAGTCGGCAGACAGAAATAAGCATCCATCATCGGGAATGAAAGCCTTGCGGATTTCTTTGCCTTGTTCATCCCGAATAGGGATATTTTGCAAATTCGGATTGCTGGAGCTCAATCGTCCTGTTGCTGTAATCGTCTGATTATAAGACGTGTGTATTTTCCCCGTTTTTTTGTTTACTAAAAGAGGAAGAGCATCAATGTAGGTGCTGAGTAATTTTTTAAGTCCCCTGTATTCTAATATTTTTCCCACAATCGGGTGTTTGCTTCGCAATGTTTCGAGAACATCCTCGGAGGTTGAATATTGCCCGGTTTTTGTCTTTTTAGCTTTTTCCACGATTTTCAATCGTTCGAAAAGGACTTCTCCTACTTGTTTGGCCGAACTTACGTTAAATTCAATCCCTGCCATTTTTTGAACTTCGTCTTCAATCAAACCCATTTCGGAGGTTAGAATTTCAGAAGATTGCTTTAGGGCTTCGCTGTCAATTCGTACACCGGCTTTTTCCATTTTACAGAGGCAACGAACCAACGGCATTTCTATATCGTAAAACAGTTTTTTTATTCCGTTATCTTTTAACTCTTTTTCGAGAATTTCTTTTAATTGAAAAGTAATATCGGCATCTTCTGCAGCATACTCACATACTTTTTCAATGGCAATATCTTTTATATTTAGTTGATTTTTTCCTTTTTCTCCCACTAAATCTTCGTAATGAATAGTTCTATATTTTAGATAAATTTCTGCTAAATAGTCCATTCCATGACGCAATTCAGGTTGTAAAAGATAGTGAGCTACCATCGTGTCAAAGAGTTTGCCCTTTACGTTAAGGTTATAGTTGCCAAGCATCAACATATCGAATTTGATGTTTTGACCAATCTTTTCTATGGCTTGGTTCTCAAAAACGGGGCGAGCAAGTTCCAAAAATTCTGTTATTTCGTTATCGTTTTTAAAAGGCACATAGTATGCTTCTCCTTTTTTCCAGCAAAAGGACATGCCCACCAAACCCGAATCAAACACGTCAACACCTGTAGTTTCCGTATCAAAGCAAAATATTTTTTGTTGAGCCAGCTGTTCTATCAAGTTTTTTTTCTTATCATCTGTATTGACCAATTGATACTTATGTGCAACAGTTTGTGCGGTAGCTAGATTGGTAATAATTTCGGGAATTATACTGGTTTCTTCCTTTGTTTCATCTTCTTGTTTTGTGCTTGTTTCCAACATGTCAAAAAGGTTCCCTTGTTGAGGAATGTCTTTCTTGCTTGCCGTTGAAGAAGGCTTTTCGGTTGAACCATTTAACTTATTTAAGAAAGCTCTAAATTCCAAATCTTCGTACAAGAGGCGTAATTTAGTTTCGTCGGGCGGCGTTAATACGAGATCATCTTCTTTCAATTCAACGGGGACATCGGTTTTTATGGTTGCCAAAAAACGGGAAAATTTAATTATTTCGATATTTTCCTCGATTTTTGTTTTTAGGGCACCTTTCAGTTGGTCGGTGTTGTTAATAAGATTTTCAATGCTTCCAAACTCTTGCAATAATTTGACAGCAGTCTTTTCGCCCACACCCGGACAACCCGGAATATTATCACTCGAGTCTCCCATCAATCCTAGTAGGTCGATGACTTGGTTGTGAGAATTCAGCTCATATTTGTTCTTCACTTCATCCATTCCCATAAGCTCATATCCGCCTGAATGTTTTGGGCGATACATAAACACTTTTTCGGAAACCAATTGACCATAATCTTTATCGGGAGTGACCATATAGGTAATAAAGCCTGCTTTTTCTGCTTTTTTTGCTAAGGTGCCAATTACGTCATCGGCTTCAAAACCGGGTACCTCGACAATAGGAATACCATAGGCATGTATAATTTCTTTGATAATTGGAATTGCTTTTTTTATGTCTTCGGGAGTAGATTCCCTTTGTGCCTTGTAAGCTTCGAAAGCTTCATGTCTGAAAGTCTTGCCTGCGGGGTCGAAAGCAACTGCAATATGCGTTGGGGATTCTCTTTTTAGGACATCTTCTAACGTGTTGATAAAACCATAAATAGCAGAAGTATTTAACCCTTTTGAATTAATGCGTGGCATTTTTATAAACGCATAATATGCTCTGTAAATGATGGCGTAAGCGTCTATTAAGATAAGTTTTTTCATGGAGTAAGAAGTTAATTGATGTGCCAATTTTAAGCGGCAAAAGGATGTAGTGAATAGAATTACATTTTGAAAGTATTTATACAAAAGTATAAAAATTTGCCACAAAATACTATTTTTAAGAGAGACTGGTAAAATTTAATTTGACATAAAAAGGGATATACAAAAACAATTTTTTATATATCCCTTTACTTTATTTACCGAGAAGTTTATTCCTCTTCCATTTCCGGTTCAACAGTTGGTATGACGGCTGCGGTAGAGTCTGTATCTACAAATAAGCTGTCAACAACCACTTTTCGATAAGGAGTTTGACATTGGTAACTTTTGGTTATTGTTTGTTTTGGTTTAGGAAATTTGCCTCTGTAGTTTTTCAAGGAGTTGTCTTTTAGTACCTTTTCCATGAAATAACCAAAAATAGGCAAAGCAGTTTTACTACCTTCACCGAGTTTGCCGGTACGGAAGTGTACACAACGATGTTCGCCACCTACCCAAGCACCACCTACCAGTTTTGGAGTGACACCCATAAACCAAGCATCCGAGTGATTGGAAGAAGTTCCTGTTTTACCGCCAAAATCAGTTCCACTATCAAACAAATCGAATGCCCACAAGGCTTGTGAAGTTGCTAAAGGTTCTGTAAGTCCGGCACGGAGCATTTCTGTCATTAAGAATGCCGTTTCGTAAGGAATGGCTTGTTTTTGGCTTTGTTTGTATTTATAAATTGTTTTGCCTTCGTTGTTTTCAATACGTGTTACCATTACGGGGTCGTGTGTCATACCATCATTGATGACTGTACAATAAGCATTTACCAATTCCATTAGGGAAACGTCCGAAGAACCCAGACAGACAGACGGAATATGATTCAAAGGAGTTTTAATTCCCATGGCATGTGCCGTTTTGATGATGTTCTCAATGCCTACTTCTTGGGCGATTCGAACGGCAATACTGTTGATAGAACGAGCAAAGCCGTATTTGAGAGAAAAATATTCTCCTGTATAATTTCCATCTACATTATGAGGAATCCAGCATTTTGGTTCGCCTTTTTCCACGTAATTCCAAGCAATGTATTCGTCGCGACGCTTATCGCAAGGACTTAAGCCTTTGTTGAATGCTGTAGTGTAGACAAAAAGTTTGAAAGTGGAACCCGGTTGACGTTGAGAGGTAACTTTGTCATATTTCCAAAAACCGAAATTGACATCGCCTACCCAAGCTTTTATAAATCCGGTATTTGGTTCCATAGCAATAAAACCGGCGTGCATGAATTTTTCCATGTAGCGGATAGAATCCAATGTGCTTAGCATGGTATCACGTTGCCCGTTTTTGTATTCAAACACTCTCATTTTGTGCTTTCTGTTGAGAATAGCCCAAATGGAATCAGGGGTGTCAGCATATTGTTTTTCTAAACTTTTATATTGACTGGTCTTTTTAGCTAAATCTTCGATGAAATTCGGAATTATTTGTTGATTTTCATCACGCCAAGGTTCCTGACCTCTCCAATGATTATCAAAATTTCGTTGTACGATACGCATTTGTTTATCCACGGCTTCTTCGGCGTATTTTTGCATACGCGTATCAATCGTGGTATATATTTTTAAACCGTCAGAGTATAGGTCAATGTCGTTTTCTTTTGCCCATGACTTTAGTGAGGCAGCTACAGCTTCTCTAAAGTACAAAGCATTTCCATCATAACTTTGTTCCACTTTATAGTCAAGTTTGATCGGAATTTTTCTTAGTGAATCACATTCTGCTTGAGTAATCAAGTTGTGAGAAACCAAATTTTCCAATACCACATTACGACGTTTTGTGCTATTCTTTGGATTGATACGAGGATTGTAGGTTGTTGTGGCTTTTAGCATTCCTACCAAAGTTGCAGCCTGTTCCACCGTTAAGTCTTTAGGCTCATTATTAAAGTAAGTTTTACACGCCGTTTTAATACCAAAAGCATTACTGCCGAAATCAACGGTATTAAAATACATTGTCAGAATTTCTTTTTTGGAGTAGAAAAGTTCAATCTTAAACGCGGTAATCCATTCCTTTGTTTTCATGATGATCAATTTCACACCGGGAATGTAACCCAAAAGACCTTTGGAATATTGTGAACGTGTCTTGAACATGTTTTTTACCAACTGTTGCGAGATAGTGCTGGCTCCACGAGGATTTCCTTTGGTCATGTCTTTTACTGCCGCAAAAACGCCCTGAAAATCAATCCCCATATGCTGATAAAAACGCTCATCTTCAGTTGCTATCAAGGTTTTTATTATGATTGGAGCAATTTCGTCGTATTTTACGGGGGTTCTGTTTTCGCGGAAGTATTTTCCTATGAGTTTGCCATCGGCACTATAAATTTCGGAAGCTGTATTTTGTTGTGGTTCGCTGATGCTCAACATACTGGGAGACTTGCCAAATAGCCACAAGAAATTGATATCTACACAAAACAAGAAGAGAAAGAATAAGATAATGAGACTCAAGATTATTCGGAAAATTTTACCGTACCAATGGGCTGCTTTATACCCGGCTTTTTGCTTTTTACACCACTTTTTGAGTTGTTCATATTTCTTTAAAAGCCACGATATTACCTTTTCTTTGAGGATATGTACGCGTTGATTTTTTTCTAGTAGCATTGAAATTCAGATTAGATTTTAATTGTCTTTGCAAAAGTACTTAAAAACGCTATTTATTGCGAGAAAAAAAATGAAAATAATAACGATTAATGTTAAAAACTTGAATTTCAATTGTGTCTTTATCTCATTCTCTTTTTTTGTATCTTTGCATTGTGGTATAAATAATTAACTAAAAACAATAAAATATGATTCGTCACATTGTGCTTTTTAAGTTTAAATCATTTGAGAGTGAAGCTCTTAAATCAGCAAAAATGCAAGAAATAAAATTAGGGTTAGAGGCATTACCGGCTATTATTCCCGAAGTAAAATTGCTAACGGTAGGGTTAAATGTTAATACAGCAGAGCAGTTTGACTTAAGTTTACTAACTGAATTTTCTTCTATGGAAGATTTACATACTTATGCTGTACATCCTGACCACTTAGCAGTAGGTAAAATTATTCGCGAAGTGTTGGAAGCACGTTCTTGTGTTGATTCGATATTTTGATAGAGAAAGGAAAAACTAGAGCAATAAATTCTTCCTGTATTTTTTTTCGTTGATAACGGGATTAGCATAAATACCTAAGTATATTTGCTGAAGTTCGTTTATGTTGCCATCAAGTAGTGCAAGTTCTTTATGCATAGTAGAAACAAACGAATTCAGGTCTTCTTTTGAGTAGTTAATATTCAAATAATCCTGGGTCGAGTTGAGCACATCATATCCCATATAGTTGGTGTCGAAAAGTTTATAGTTTGATTGAATACGCTCGTCAATCATTTTCAATATGGAAGTGTAAATATCTGTTTTGGGTAGCTTTGCGAGTGGGAGTAAATCTGATTTTTCGATTGGTTTGGTAACGCTCAAGTGTACTTTCCCCTTAAATTGCGTAATGCCCAACAAAATACTTTGTAAATCTTCGCCCGGGGCTTTTACATATTTCTTATGTTTTGAAATGGATATCTCTTTTACTTTTTGTATGATACAAGGTTCATATTGATATGAAATGGATAATGGCGTGATAGCAAGTTCGGCAAAATTTTCCACTAAGTCGGTAGTCCCACTCATTGAAAACATTTTCAGAATTCCTTGATCTGTCATATCATTGCCGTCTTTTGTTCTTCCATTACGCTGGGCAATCCAGATAGATTCATCTTTCCGTGTAATTGTAAATCGTATGTAATCAGACAAATGGGAAGAATTCTTATAAAAATCGCGAGAAGCTCCTCCTCGTTCCACTCGAAACATTTTATTTGATTTACCGATATCCACGACAAATTCCGGATTCATCAGATTGCTGCCAAAGGTAATTTCGGATGTTTTGTATCCATAGTTATTGAGCAACATTTCATGAATGGCAGCATCGAGCAAAATATCTCTGTGGTTAGAAATAAATAAATAGCTTTTTGATTTGTCTAGTTGGTAAATTCCGTTACACGTTAATCCGGATGTTGTTTTATCAATAATTTTTTGAATGGCAAAATGCATTATCTGCGTTTGGAATTCGTAAGCAGAATGAATTTTTCGAAACATTTCTTTTACTGTTTCCAAATCTACATCAGGGTAAATAAAGTCGGCTATGTGCTTAATCAGGGGGTTGTCTGCAATACGGCACATGGCAGCATTTATTTCTCTGTCATAATAGGGGCGGATATCATCAAAACTTGTGTCGTTCATTTACTTGGATAGTTGTTTTTATAACGAATGTCTTCATTTGTGCGAAAGTACACATTATTTTGCTTTAACCCATTGTCTTAGGTCACTAAATAGTTTTTCCTCCATTTCGGCAATGGAATAAGCAATATCTGCTAAAAAGTTCATGTTTTTCCCCTCGTTATTCTTGTAATACCTACGAGCTTCGAGTGCAAATTCCTGCCATTTATCAGCGATATTTCTCATATAAACGGACAAAGCAAGAAGATCCTCATCCTGTAGATATTCGGCAGATTCTTTTAAAAAACCGGCATACATATATCTATAACCGGATCCTCCTGTCCCTGCTTCTTCGGATAATTGCAATTGCCATTTAAGGTTATCTAAAGCCCTTCTTTTCCCATATTTTTTTTCATAAATGCGTACTCTTTTAGAGAAGAAATAGATTCCCTTTACTCCAAAAAATGGAATAGGAATGTCAAGCATTTTATGGCACGTCTCTTTGATTCCTTCAATGATACCTTTCTCTATGTCCATTTTTTCGGGTACGGATCTTATGTACATCATTTTACCTTTCGGTGAAAAAGCGACTTTGGGGTAGCGGGCTTTTTTAAGGTCGTCTGCTTTGATTTTATGAAGAGAGGCGTCCGGGAAATGCCAATCGACATCACTTACTATATATTCATCCTCTTCCTTACCGATTATAACAAGAGTATGAGCTGGGAAGCTCCGATCATGTAAAGGGAAAAACGGTAATAGTTGGATTTCTGCCACAATTCCTGCCGGAATATTTTGATTTAAAAGAGTATCTAATGCTTCCATTGATTTGTCGGGGTTTGCAAATTTGCGGATTTCGTAATCGATATGCATCCTTTTTGCAAATTGTTTGAAAACTTTTCCCGGCGTATTTCTGAACAAAGGTGTTTCACATCCATTAAACAGGGGAAAGGGGAAATGAATGAAATCATAACCGCTGCCTATGCCGAATATCATGAACTCACTCGTTTCATAATGGTAAAATTCCAGCATGTTTTTTATACTTCCTGTTTCACAGTGAATTCCAAGTTTGTGAGGATAATTTTCTATAATCATTTATTTCAGTTGTTTTGTTTTCTATGATGCAAATTCTTTTTTCTTCCATGAAATTTTTCTGTACTTCTCTATTTTTCCATTGAATGAGGCTCATTAGAGAGAAATCCAATTATTTGTTATAGTTTGAAGTTGTGGTAAATATGCTACAATGTGAGCATTTTAATACTATCACTTTATTTTTGTCAGCGGTACTTCAAATTTTTATAAAAAATAGCAATGCTGAAACAGATTATTCCGAATGATAATAAATAGAAACATTCGGGAAGAACATCTATAACAGATGATTTTCTGAGAATGACACTGTAAGAGGCATCTAATGCCCAGTTGAGTGGAGAAATATTGCTTAATATCTTCAGAAAGTTTGGCATAGCAAAAGTGGGCACCCAAATACCTCCAATGGCAGCTAAAATAACAACAGAGACTGCTCCAAAAACAGAGGCTTGTTGTTGTGAGGTAGCAATGGCACTGATGGCTGTACCAAAACCAATGGCAGCAAATGCTGCAAAAATAATTACGAAAAGCAATCCATAGAAACTCCCTTGTATTACAAATGGGTCTAAGTTAATAAGAGGAAAGAACCACATTCCCATTCCCAAAATAACCAAAAATTGAAGTATGCACACAAAAAGATACAGAAGGACTTTGCTTAAAAGATAATGAGCAAAAGTGCAGGGCATTGTCATTATTCGATTGAAACTGCCATCTTCTCTTTCTTTGATGATATTGCCGGAAAGAGAGATGACGATGAAAAAAATAGCAAACAACGTCCATGCCGGTACATTATGTTGTACTGCATTGGGACATAAGTTTTTCGTATTATTTTTACCTACATTGTATTCTTCAATTGTAAGTCCCTGACAATCTGTTAAGTTTAAATTTTGAATTCTGTTTCCTGAAAATTTTTCGAGTGTTCTGGAAATAATAGCCAAAGAGTATTTGTTTTGTATTTTCATACAAAACTCGTTGATGTTACTTTTCAATGTGGCTTGAACAGATGGTTTTACCGTTGGGTCGATAAAGACTTTAATAAAAATACTGTCACTTACAGAAGAATCGTTATTTTTTCCGGTAAAAGAATCTCTTAGTTCGTTCGTAAAATTATCAGTAAATTTTTTCGTGGTATTTTGGGGAATATAAATACCAACCAGATATTTGCCTTTTGCCACTAAATCTTTTATTTTTTGTTCTGTCATCTCCTTCCCAATATTTTTTGCCAAATGAGTAGAAAAAACGTCCGATTCTTTCAATTCTTTTTCCATTGTGTTACCGATGCTATCGCAATCTTCATTTAATACTAAAAGAGAAATATCGGTGTTTTTGTCGGCACTCATTACACCGTCTTGCATTGAAGTCATAATCAGAACAAGAGCCATTGGCATAACGAAGAGTAATATTAATCCGGCTTTGTCGCGAATTAAGAGTAAAAAATCTTTGTATAATAGGGTTAAAAGGACTCTCATTTTAATCTCGTAATTTTTTACCGGTTAATTTCAGATATACTAGTTCTAAATTGTCACAGTCAGCTGTTTTGCCTATTAATTCGTCAGGAGTTCCTTCTGCAATTATTTTACCCTCGTCAATGATTCCTACTTTGGTACAAAATTGTTGTGCTTCTTCCATATTATGAGAAGTGTACAAAATCGTTGTTCCGTAACTGTTAAGCAGTTGTAAATTCTCGATAATTACATTTTTGGATTGGACGTCGATTCCTACCGTCGGTTCATCCAAAAGCAATAGATTCGGTTCGTGTAATATGCCTACAATCAGATTGATACGTCTTTTCATTCCTCCCGAATAATAATCTACTTTTTTGTTTTTATGGTCTTCTAAACCAAAAAGGTTCAATAGGTAAGCTATTCTTTTGTTGAGTATTCTATTTTCTATACCGTATATTCCACCAAATATTTTCAGATTTTCTGTTGCGGTAAGCGTTGGAAAAAGAGCAATGTCTTGTGGTACGATGCCAATGTGTTTGTTTAATTCTTTGCGGTGGTCGGTGAGATTTTTCCCCATGATGGAAATGTTTCCTTGGTCGTAAGAAATTAGCCCTGATAATATTTTAACAGTAGTACTTTTCCCGGCACCATTAGGTCCTAAAAAACCATATATTTCTCCGGAATTTACAGAAAAACTGAGTCCGTTCAGGACAGGGTGTCCTGCGTGTTTGTAGCGTTTCGTTAAGTTTTCAATGCAAAGAAGTGGTGCCATAAATTTGCTCTTTATTTTCTCTTATCAATGAATTTAGTTGGCTTGCGGTTAATTTCGGGGAGTTGAATTTTTCTGATTATATCAATACTTTCAAACTTGATACTCGGAGCGACACGTATTTTTGCACGGAATCGATTTTTTAAGTCTTTCACTATCTCTTCATTTGGGTTTTGGCATCCGACAATGACGAGTACATCATCCATTCCTATATCATTGATGGAAACCTCTACCAAATAATTTTCTACGTAATCGACATTGTCAAGTACATCGAAAATGGCAGCAGGGTAAAGAGTTGTTCCTTTGTATTTAATCATCTGATTTTTACGTCCGACGATCGGGCTAATTCTCATTGTTGTTCTTCCGCAGCTGCAAGGTTCGTAGTGAAAACGGCACATATCGCCTGTTTTAAAACGAATTAAAGGCATGCCTTCTACGCCTAAGGTCGTGATGGTTAATTCTCCGCATTCTCCCTCCGAAACCGGATTGTCGAGGTCATCTACCAATTCGCAAATGATTAACTCCGGGTGATGGTGTCCTCCTTGACCTGCTTTGCATTCGCAGAAAGAAGTGCTCATTTCTGTTGAGGCATAGGTAGAGTAAAGATCAATATTCCATTTTTCTTTAATTTTTTTCCCCAATAGGTTAAGAGAAAAATCTTCCTCGCGAAGGTTCTCTCCGATGCACACTGCTTTTTTGATACTTGATTTTTTATAGTCAATATTATGCTCTTCTGCGTATTTGATAATTCGTAAGATAAATGAAGGTACACAAATAATAGTGTCGGGTGAAATACGATTAATTGTATCCCATTGTAATTCGGGAATACCGTTTCCAACGCGAATGACGCTTGCGTGCATCATTCTTATTCCCAAAAAATAGGCGAAACCTGCCATAAAACGTTTGTCGAGGGTTGTCATCAACTGAAAAATATCTCCCTGTTTTCCGTCGGCACAGGTAAAGGAAATGGCTTCATTATACGCCAATCTGTCCAAGTCTTTATCTGTCAGGGCAAATGTAGTGGGAGTACTCAATGTACCGGAAGTAGTAATGTAGTCTACAATTTTTGATTTCTCAACGCAAATAAAATCTTGATTATTCAGTTGCAAATCTTCTTTTCTTGTAAAAGGAATGTAGCGTAAATCTTCTAGCGTTTTAATTTTTTTTACATTAATCTTCTCTTTTTGGAATATGGATTGGTAATATTTTGATTTTTCGTTCGCATATTCAAGTGCTTGTCTTAACTTTTCTTCTTGAAATTTTTTAATAATTTCCAAGGGTTGTTTTTCAATTTCAGGTACAAAATTCATAGCTATTTTATTTGGTAAAATTCTTATTCAACCATTCTTTAAATGTTATTTTCCAATTGGCGGCTTCCCCTCCACGTTTTTCACTTAAACCGTAGCCGTGTCCACCTGTTTCGTATAGTAAAAAATGGTGTTTAATATTTTTATTTGTCAATGCTTTATCTAATTCCACACTGTTTTGGTATTTTACCACCGGGTCATTTTTAGCGGTTACTAAAAATACGGGTGGCATATCATTGGGTATTTGTAACTCCATAGAGAATGTATCCATCATTGCTTTGGTGTAATTTTTCCCTAGCAAATTTTTTCGTGAGCGTATATGTGCTAAACTGTCTTGCATAGATACAACGGGATATATAGGTACAATAAAGTCGGGACGTAAACTTATGTCGGTATTGATGCCTACTTTTTTCAAATAACTTGTTTGATGAAATACTCCTGCCATAATAACTAGGTGTCCACCGGCAGAAAATCCCATTACTCCCAGCTTGTTTACGTTAATGCCATAGGAATGTGCATTTTCTCGTACAAATTGAATAGTTCGTTGCAAATCCTCGATCATCGCGGGATGGTGATAGCCTCGCATGCCAACGCGATAGCGTAAAACAAAGGCCGTGATCCCTTGACTGGTTAGCCATTTGGCAACATCGTAGCCTTCGTGTTGTAGCCCTAAATGATGATAACTTCCTCCCGGACAAATAATTACACTTATGCCGTTGCGTAGTGAGTCGGGAGTTTCGTACACGTACAATCTTGTTTTTTCTTTTTCCATTCCCTTTATGCCTTCCCAAAGGTAAATGGGTTTGCTTGCAAAGGCAATATTAGTGGTTGTCACTATTGCTATTACAAATAGAATAATTTTTTTCATTTTTATTGCTGAGAAATATAACGTTTCATTTCTTCACTTGTCAATTGTTTGTAGTGCGGATTAACAAATTCTCCATTTTCCAAATCAAAGTTAACTTGAAAAAATTCTTCGTCGTAGAAGGAAAGTTTCGAATTTGTATTTGGGTTGCATTCAATGTAGATGATGTCATGTTTATTAAATCCTTTTTTTTCACAAATTTGTTTGGCAAGTAATCCCCCTGCATATGTTACTGATGAACCCGGGTTTTCTTGGTATAGCTCGGTTACTATAATTATTTTTTTGTCTTTCGTTTCTATTACTTTCAATCCACATTTTGAAGGCAAATTCCATTGACCTTCAAAATTGAATATTTCGTCGTAATATTTTTCTGGCACTTTCATAATACAAGTTAAGTTAAATAGTTTTTTTATTTAATATTTCTTACAACGTCTTTGCCAAAACTCTTGCTAACCAATCTTCTGTCTCGAGGACGGTAAGTTCCGTCTTCCATTTCTCGAAGCATGACTTTGCTAAAGAGTTTAAACATTTTTTCTTCTTGACTTTCATCTTGGTAAAAAGCTTTCCAGGCATAGTCGTAAAGTTCTTGCAATCGTTGAGGAGTCATATGTTTTGGTTGATACACCACTTGACCGGCATTGTAATGATTCCAATCGTGGTCGAAGATTCTACCTTGACGCAATAAGTCATCATATGCTTTGGTATGAGGAAATGGTGCCAATACGGTAAATTCGGCTAAATCCAGATTTATCTCCAATAAGAAATCAATCAAACGCAAAATATCGTCTTCCGTTTGATTATCAAGACCTAATAAAATAGTTCCTTCTACCCCTATACCGTGGTCGTGATAACGTTTTACACGTTCTTTAATATAATCGGAGGTGTCGTAAACGGCTTGATATACATACCAAGAACCTGCTTGTGCTGCTAAATCAAGCACTTGTGGATCATCTTCAATGGTGTGGCTTATGAATTTTTTCTTTAAGGGAATCATGTTTTTGAATAATTCCATTTCCCATTCTTTGCTTTGTGCGAGCGAATTATCTACAATAAATAGACGATTATTATCAATCGTTTCGAGTTCCTCTATTACTTTGTCTATAGGGCGAGGTCGGAAACAACGACCGCCTAAATACGAGACAGCACAAGGATAACAACTAAACTTACAGCCACGAGAAGCGTGCATCAGATCAACCATTTGAACGCCTTTGTGATTGTATAGTTCGTGCTTTAATATGTCACGTCTGGCAGGACCAACCAATTCTATTGCCGGATGCTGGTTCATGAAATTGTATAGTGATTTTAGGTCATTTTTCAAAAAATCTCCAAAAACTTGTTCCATTCTACCTTCACATTCTCCTAAAAATACAGAATCGGCATGTTGTAATGTTTCTTCAGCGTGAAGCATAGTGGCAATGCCACCAAAGATTACTTTTTTACCTCTTTTTCTAAATTTTTCTGAAATTTCCCAACCGCGTTTTGCCTGAACGGTAAGCATCATCGAAATTCCTACAAAATCACACTCTTCATCAAAATTGATTTCTTCTACATTTTCATCAGTAAATGAAACCGTAACATAATCAGGTAAGGCTGCTGCCATAACTACCGGTCCGTGAGGTGGCAAATTAAATGTGGTTTGCCCTTTCAGTTTCGTCCATTTTGGATAAATTAATTTAAAAATCATAATTTTATTGTATTAATTGTTATTTATTTTTTGAAGTATTTTCTCAACACCTTATTCCATGCTAACACATTTTGTAACTGTTTGTTTTGTATATGGGTTTCAATAAATTTACCTATGTAAGAAAATATTTTCCTTACCATACCGTTTTCTTGCAATTCGCCATCAATTTTGTAATTTCGTTCAAGAATGGTTGTGGTAAAGTCTTCCTTGCAAAGTAAACAAGCCGTTACCAAACCGCCAATTCCACCTTTTATTATGACAACATTTTTGCTCATTAATGATTATTGATATCTTTTATAATTGTATTAATACCCAAAAATTCCGAACAAGTAATAATGGAACCTATAATTACACCAAGAATTCCATGAGAATTGATATTTTGTCCCGTCATAAATAAATTGGGTATTCGTGTTCGTTGCGAAACCAATGTTTGTACAGGTGAATTTTTATCACGGATTATTCCGTACATAGAACCTTCTTTTGTTCCTGTATAATTGATGTATGTTAATGGAGATGAACTTGAATAGGATTCAATGTTGGCAAGGATGCCTGGGAATGATTTTTCAAGTGTCTCTAGTAATCGGTGGGCTTTTTTTTCTTTAAATTCTAAATAGTCATTACCTCGTTTTTCCACCTCAGTTCCATCCCATTTGGCTACTTCGCTGTATTTCATGTAACCAATGAGCAAAGCTCCTTCGGAAAAATTGCCACCATTTTCGGGAGCTTGGTGCATATACAAGAAATTCAAGGGCCAGTTTTTTTCTGTATAATTTTCGGATTCCCAAGCGTTTTTGCTTGCGTAATAGTAAAAATTAGAATTTAAATAGGGAACAGTATTTTTTTTAAATTTGATATACACAGTAAAATTAGAAATGGTATTTTCCAAATTGGTAACTCTTTCTCGGTAAGCTTTACGAATAAGTGGAGTATTTAGTTTTTCTAATGTCAATTGTGGATGCATATTCGAAATGAAGCTTTTTGCTTCAATTGTTTCGCCGTTTTTCAGTTCCACAGAGATAGCTCTTTCGTCATTGCAATTAATCTTTTCTACTTCCGAGTTGGTGAGAATTTCCCCTCCAAATTTGTTGATAGAATTGGCTAATGATTTAGCAATACTATCACTACCTCCCACTATTCTGTAAGCACTTTGAATATAAAAATTATGAATCAAGGCATGGATATACATCGGTGTTTTGTCCTTTTTCCCTGCATACAAAGGTAGATTCCCGGTAAGCACATTTTGCAAAACCTCGTCTTTGGTAATGGAATTGAGAAATTCATTTACGCTCCATTTCACCGTGTGTGGACTCAAAAAAACACTGTCATTAATTTCATTGATGTTGTACAATGGAGATTCTTTTGCCACATCTACAATGGAATGAACATAATTTTCAAGCGATTGTTTTTCTTTGGGAAATCGCTGAGATAGGCTTTCAATGAAATGATCATAACCCATTGGAATTTTAAAAATTTCACCATTTGTTGCAATCGTGTCAAATCCTGATTCATCCAATTTTCGTAACCTAACCGTATCCAATAAATTTAGGTAACTGAAATATCGGTGTAGCACTTGACCTTCGTCCATGCTCCCAATGTAGTGCATTCCGGTATCGTAGGTAACTCCGTTGCGACGAAATGTTTGCAAACAACCGCCTATCTGATAATGTTTCTCAAGGACGATGACTTTATACCCGAATTTGCTTAGTATATATCCGCATACCAAGCCTCCCAGTCCACTTCCTATTATAGCTACATCGTATTTCTTCATTATTGTCAATTTGCAAGTATAGTATAATTGTCAGAATTTGTCTTTAGGCACAAATTCTCCATGCTCATAAACATCTCGTAATTTTTATTCTTTTTATCGACTAATATAAACATTGGTCTATCTTTTTTTATAAAAGGCTCAATCATTTCAATATTATCAGGGTTGATTATTGTAATAAAATCAAATGCTATATCTTCTGGTTGTGTATTAAATTGTACTCGATTTGGCAAAGAAGCACAATTGGATGCGAGAGCAATTTTATCTTCATCAACGTCAAAAGCAATTATTTGCAGGTCTTTTTTTACCAAAGAACACATAAGTACAAAAACTCCATATGCACAAAAGGGGTTGAGCATGGTGCCGTTATTGGGCAATAAATTAATTAGTTTTTCGAAATTTTCATACTGTTTCAATTGGTGTTTGGCATATTTTTCTATGCCGGCTCCCTTGTAAATATAGTTGTGATACACCAAACTGTGGTAATAAGCCGGTGTTTCGCATTGTTGTTGCAAAATTGAGTATTCTCGTTTATATAGCTGGCGAATTTGTTTGGTGCGGTGTGTATAATTTTCGCCGAATTGTTTGTTTTCAGGCGATATTCGTTCTAGAATTTCCATTGTTATTTTACCTCTGCGGAGTAACAATTCAGATTTTGGTAATGCGTGTCCAATGCCATGAACGATAAGGGGAATAATATCTACGTTTAACTGTTCGGCAAGAAAAAATGCCCCACGATGGAAACGTAAAATGGAACAATCTTCAGAGCGTGTTCCTTCCGGAAAGATAGCGACAGAATAACCCTTATTGATGATAGAGGCTAATTTTTCAATACTATTTTCAATGCCGTTCATTACGGGGTAAAAATCGGCATATCTTATCAGTTTGCCATAAAAAGGAGAGTTCCATACCCATTTGTTAGTCAGTACCACTATTTTAGGAGAGAGCATCAATACAAACATTAAATCTAAGTGGGATTGATGGTTACAAATAATGATTCCGGGTTTTTCAAAGGTTTCCTTGTATTTATTCTCAATTTTTGTTTGTACCAACGGAAGATGCTTTACAACAAAACGAGATGTTTTAAATAATGCTTTGTGATACTTCAATCTGCGTTTTTCTGTTTTTTTCCTGAATCCAAACAGGGTAAAGCCATAAACGGTAAGGCAGAAACTTCCTGCCAAAAAGAACAAAAACGAATAAATGGTTGCGAAAGAATGTGTAAAGGTTACCGGAATTAGTCGTTTTTTGCCTTTTTTGGTGGTAATATAGCTATAGAGCAATGGGGGAATTACGTACGAAATAATCACAACCGAAATCATCCCAATAATGGTAACATTCGCCAATGATCGCATCGCCGGGTGTTTCGCAAAAACCAAGGTTCCAATACCAATAAACATGGTAATGGCGGATAAAGCAACGGCTTGCTTGTAAGAGGCAAGTAGTTTTCGCTTATATCCGTACTCATTCATCATTCCGTCCATCATAAATATGGTGTAGTCGTCACCTAAACCGAAAATAAATGTGGCAAGAATGATGTTTACAATATTGAATCGAATGTCAAACATTGACATGATTCCCAAAATCCAAATCCAGCTTATTGCCATTGGAAGAAATGAAATCAAACTGAGTTCTAACCTTCCAAATGAAATGGTTAAAAATGCTAAGACAAGGAAGCTACACAAATACAATACTGTGTTAAAGTCAGTGGAAAGTACACTTAATAGTGATTTTGAGAAACTTTCTGAATCGAACACAAATGAGTTCCCTTTGGTAAGAGTTTTAGAAACATCTCCGCTTTTTTCGGGAGTTGTATAAAGGACGGTAATTACTGCTGCTCTATTGTTTTTTTGGATAAGATAGTCTTTTACGAAATTATTCGTAATAATTGAAAAAAACGATGTGGGCTGAACGGTGTACGTTTGATCTAATTGATTGAAGAACAAATCAAAACTTTGTTCTTTGAAACCGACTGCATGACCTTGTTCGAGTAAGTTCTTTTTCAGAGATTCTTTGCGAGTAGCCCAAAAAGAATTCCAACGTTCAATTTTGATTTTTTGCAAGGAATCAGAGGGCAAAAAAGCTCCGACTCCGGCGGTTTGTAGTATTTCTCCCGAAGCATGCAGCGAATCTATGACTGGTCGTTGCTTTTCATACTCTCTCAGAGCGGTTTCTATTGTTTTTCCTTCGGCAACATAATACACGTTTTTTTTGCCCAAGGTGGTAAAATCGCTTATTTCATTGAAGGCTTTGCGTTGTTCAGATTTCATGAAATTTATTTTGTTCATGTCCGATTCGAATGAAACGCCAAACGAAAAAACGAAAAATAAGGCAGTTAAGACTAATATACCAAGAAGAATATATTGATTCTTTTCGTAACGGTATCCTGTTATTTTATCAAAGAAATTCTGTTTGGTATGTTCCGGTTCTATTTTCGTTTTTTGTATCAAATGGGGCATAAAAATAAGGACAAAAAACAAGGTGCCAATCAAAGAAAATGCTGCAAACAAACCGAAGTCTCGCATAGAATCGGCACTAATGAACAGTAAACTTAGGAAAGCTCCAATGGTTGTGATACTACCCGTTACCATTGGTGAAGCTAAATCTTTTATAACTTTCGAAACATCTTGCTCGTGCTTGGCATGAATTAAAAAGTGTAAAGAATAACTTATTGCAATCCCGAAAATAACGGAACCGGCTCCTATCGCAATCGCCGATATTGTTCCTTTAACGAAATATAGTGCAGCTAATGACAGTAATGCTCCAAAAACTACAGGAACGGCAATCAATATAATGGATTTGAAACTTCGGAAAAACCAAAATAGTAATGATAAAATCAGAATAACTGCGATAATGATTGATATATACGAATCTTTTTTAATTTGCTCTGCATTCGTCACTGCAATTGGAGCCGAACCAAAATAGGTGATATTTACAGAATGATTAAATTGTTTACTTACTCGCTGAACTCCGGAATCTATGATGGCAACTAAATCTTTGTTTTTTGCTGTTTCACTTGCAGAATGAGCCGATGTGATGAAAAACATCAAATGATTTCCTTTCTTTGAAAAAATATAATCGTTATAATCTTCATATTGATCACTTACTTGGAAATTTTTCAATCGCAGGAGGGTAGAACCTGATAAATGCAACGGGTCGGCAATCGTGTTCTTTTTTAATATCATGCCTGCAGGAGAGACAAGAATTTTTTTGTTATTTTCCAGTAATTTATAAATTTTATCAGGCTGTAATATTGAATCAATATGTTGATAATCTGATTCTTCCAAAAAATAAGGGATGTTTTGAGTGATGAAATTGGAAACTTCAAATATTTGTTCTTGATTTACTTTGTAAAACATCTCTTTTACCAAAGATTTGTTTTCGGTTGCAGAATCAATGTAACCGGCGAAAACTTCTGCAGCTTCTGCTAGTTTTTCTTTTCCCTCATCGGTGTCAGCATTTTTTGTTGAGAAACGAATGATTATTTTATCAGCAATTTGAATGTTCTTGTATACAAAATTTATTTTTTCGCTGTTTTTATCATTCGGCATAAAGCCCGAAATATCTTCTTCCAAAGAAATTTTAGAAGCACATATTCCCATTACTCCCAATAAAATAACAAGAAGTGAGATGCGAAACCATTTATGATTCCGCAAAAAAGAATATATATGTAAAAAGAATTCAGTCATTCTACTTTTTAGTTAACTTATGAATGAACATAGATGGATATCCGTACAAAATTGCCAAAATAACGAGTACGGTGTTTAATAAACTGATTCTAAAAAAATCCTGAAACGGACGAAAATGTGATACTTTTTCGTCTTTTGGTGCGTAATATACAGAAATCTTTATAGGTCGCATATCAATTCCACGCCAAGCGGAAAAAACCAGCATTTCTAATTCTGCTTCGTATCGATTTGTCCAAACTTTCATGTTTCCCATTCTTTCTAGAGGGTAAAGTCTATAACCTGATTGTGTATCGGGCAAATTAATTCCTGTTTGTAAACGATACCAAAAATTGGAAAATTTATTGGCAAAGGAGCTTCCCCCATCCATATTTGCTTGTTGTAATAACCGACTGCCTACTACAAAAGAATCAGGGTGCTGTTCTATTTCAGTTACAAAATTTACAATGTCTTTGGCATAATGTTGTCCATCCGAATCAATTGTTAAGGCATAGTGGAATCCTGATGATAATGCCTTTTTGAATCCAGTAGTTAGTGCATTTCCTTTTCCCTTATTCGAAGCATATTCTATAATTTCAATTCTATTGGCATAGGTTTTTAGTAATTCACTTGTAGAATCGGTTGAACCATCGTTTACCACAATAATATCGGCAGTAAATTCAAGAATAGAATTTATTACTTGTCCAATCGTTTTTTCATTATTGTATGTCGGAACGACTACTACTATTTTTAAATCACGTAATCGTTCTGCTATAGATTTTTCGCTCATAAAATAGTATAAATGGCACTCATTTTTGTAAAACAAGTATCGGCGTTTTCTACGATTAGGTTAGCTGAAATAGTTCCGTCTTCATTTTTCTTTGAAGTTATTTTGAAGCTTATTATTGTTGTCGAATCTGGAATGATAACTTGCAGAAATTTAACGTTTCGCATTGTTTTCATAAACAGTTTTAAGTCGTAGTGAGATTCGAGCAATTGTTTTAATATCTCAATGATACAAACTCCTGGTGTAATGGGGTTTCCAGGGAAATGAGCATTGTAAATAGGGTGTTTTTCATTGAAGGAAACATCAACATCAAAACCTGTTGCTGTATTGCGTTTTCCCTTTATCATATATAAGTTATCTAGCATCATAATCATTTAATAGGCGTAAATGTGTATGTGATATTATGTTTACTGTTTCTAAATATGATTGTATCATTTGAGTTTTTCAAAACTCCTGTTGCTTCCTTTTCTTTTGCACCGCTGGTAAGCGGAATTCGTTTTGCCCATGCAATTTTTCCGGAATTATTCAATTCATATTGAAATTTGGTAGAATTGTAAATAATAAATTGCCTGTTTTCGGGCACATTGGCTTCCATAAAAATAAAAGCCAAATCAGAGGCAAGCATTCGCTTAATATACCACTTATCCAATTTTGATAGAATGGATAAAATTTTGCAATTGCCTTCACTTGTTTGAAATGAGAAGCTTTTGATGCCAAATTCGTTCATAAACATTCCTGTAACCGTATCTTGTTTCAGTTTTGCAATTGTGATTCCCGAAATTTGTGCATCTTTAATAGAAATAGTTGTTCTTAGTCGAAGGTTGGACGAATCGGGGAAAATAAAACAGGATATTTCATTTGCAGAGGTCGAAGAATTAGCTCCATTCGAACTGATTTTTTGTGCACATGATGACCCGAAAAGAACTATGTTAATTGATACGAAACAAATCGTCAGAAATCGCTTTGTTGACATGCTTGGTTGTAAAATTTATAATTGTTTTATCTCCGCCCTGTTCCATCATTTCTATGGTTTGTACTAACCAATCTTTTTTGGAGAATGTAAGTGAAACGGTTGTCATCATTTTCTTCAATTCTTTGTCTTTGGGGGTCATTTTCACCACTACCGTATTTTGCCCCACATAATATTGTGATGAAAATTTGTTTTCATTGGTAAGCATTGTTCCGTTTACGCAACCAATCATTATTTCACTTATTCCTCTGAATAGTTTATTCGTGTTTGCATCAAATTTATCCGTTCTACTCTCATTTTTGATTAAAACTTTTCCACCACTTAAAATAAAAAGATATTTATAGGGAGTGTCATATTGCCAACGCAAACTGTTTTGTTTTTTGAAGTACATGATTCCCTCAGAAACAAATTTTTCTGCCAAAACGGATATCTCTTTTTTTTGAGTAAAGTTGCATTGCAAAGAACTAGTTGTTGACGATATCTTTGAAATATTTGATTTAATCTCTTGTTTTTGAGTTTCTGTTGCTGATTTTAAATTTTCGGCATTTGCTATGCCCGTTGAAAGTAAACAAAGTAAGCAAACAATACATTTCACAAATTTCATAATATAACATTTAAAATTACTGTTTTGCCACAAAAATTACACCAATCATAATGAGGACAACACCTATCCAACGTGTAGAGGGAATGCTTTCATTAAAAACGACTATGGAAGCAACCATTCCAAAAATATAACTGATACTTATCATCGGATAAGCCATACTGAAGTCAAAATGTTTAAGAATATACATCCACAAAATGGTTGCAATGATTACGCTGACTCCCGAACAAGCTAACTGCCAATTTACCAATAATCTCTTGAAAAAATCAACAGAGAAATGAAAAGCTCCCATCTGAACAACGGCCAGTTTTAAAAAAATCTGAGTTATTACTAGAAAAAAACATTGTATGGTTGAAAGAAACAATAATCTTAACATGCTGATAATAGTACTAGTGAATGATCCTTGTTTTGAAAATGATTATATAACAAAATGTGTTTTATTTCTTTTTTTGTTTTGCCGGAAAGTATCATATGTGCCGGCATTTCTCCCTTTTGTATACAGCAGGCAGCGGATAGTAAACCATACGATGATGCCGTATAATATTGACCGCATAATTGCTTGTAGTATCCAATGGAATCAGCACTAAATAAACTTCCAAGCACCTGTGAATATATTGTATCATTTTCTTTGTCGCCATTCATACCCGTGAGACATACATCTATATCCGAAAGTTGTAGTTGACATTCGTTCAAGAAGTTTTTGATTTTTTCTTCTACAGATATAGTGGGTTTATAAAACAAATCGAAACCTACTAATTTGGCGTAAGATTTTTCCGATTTTTTGTCTGAAAACAATAAACTAACACTCCCTTCTCCCGCAAATGAACCTGTAGAATTATTTTGTTTTAGAATTTCCAGGGTGTTTTTTACCTCTTCTTTCCAATAGTCGATACGTCCCAAAATAATAAAATAATTGGGTGTCATTTCGTCATTTCCAGTCACAAGAGCCGAATGTATCTCTTTTTTTTTGAACAATAAAAGAGCGTCCATTAAGGCATTTTCAAAAGAAACCCCTCGATGTATATATGTGTTATTGTAACCGTTACAACTTAAATTGATAGCTATTTGTGAGCTGATGGTGTTATGTGTTGATTGAATAAAATAGGTCGGTTGCAAGAATTTTTCTTCGTTGCGAATTAATGCGTCGAGAAATTTTTCGGTGTCTTCCACACAACCTAAGCCTGTCCCTGTAATAATGGCGTCAGGTTTTTTAATTCCTGATTCTGCAATGGCTTGTTTTGCCGATACGATAGCCCTTTTTATGATTTTACTCATTCTTCGAGATACAATCGGATCGAAATATTCTTTATAATTTGGTTCAATACAACGGATATGGGGTTGGTTATATGCAATGGGAAAAAAGATGCCATTCTTGGAAAGTGGTTCCTGAATAGAAATATTTCCTGTTCCATTTATGTAAATATCTTCTAATCTCATTACTTTATATTTTTGAAAAAACTAATGATGTGTTATTTCCTCCGAATCCAAATGAGTTGGAAAGAATATGCTGTAAATTCATATTTTCAATTACATCTAACACAGGAGTAAAAGGAATATTTTCCATTTGTTGTTTGAAATTTAGGTTAGCCGGAATAAAATTTTGTTGCATGGCAATAATTGAAATCACGGCTTCTATACTACCCGAAGCACTCGTGGTATGTCCGGTATATGACTTTGTCGAACTTACTTTTGGCGGATTATTTCCAAATACTCGCAAAATAGCCTGACTTTCAGACTCATCGTTATTTGGAGTTCCTGTTCCGTGTGCATTAATGTAATCAATATCAACAGGTTGTAATTCGCTCATTTTAATGGCAGCATTCATTGCCAAATAGGCTCCTTGTCCATCCGGAGAAGATGCCGTTTGGTGAAATGCATCACATGCATTTCCATATCCTGATAATTTACACAATGGTTTTGCTTTTCGTTCGTCCATTACTTTTTTTGATTCCAAAACCAGAAAAGCAGCTCCTTCACCTAAATTTAAACCCGCACGTGTTTGGTCGAATGGACGACAAGGCTCACTATCTAAAATTAGTAAGGTTTTGAACCCATTTAAGTGAAACTTGGTAATACATTCACTACCTCCAACAATAGCAATGTCAACAATGCCCGTCTCTATTAAATTTGCTCCCAATATAAAAGCGTTTGCTGCTGATGAACAAGCTGTAGAAGGTGTTGACACATAGCTAAACCCGCCGAAGAAATCGGCAATTTTTTCGGTACAAGCACCACAGTCATGACCTTCAATATATTCGTTGCGAGTGTCATTGGCAAGAAAATCAAAATAATATAGCTCACTTTTTTCCATACCACCAACAGTCGTTCCGTTTATAAAAGCGAGTTTATATGTTCCGTCAAGAGGTAGTTTTGCCTGAGCAATAGCTTCACGTGTTGCGAGCATAGCCATAAGAGCTGTTCGGTTTACATTTTCACACTCTTTTATGCCCAACATTTGCTTCATTTGTGTTTCGGATAAATTTACCTCGGCACAAGGAAGGTCATGAATGGTATTCAGATACTTAATTTTACCGATTCCTGATTTTTTATGTCGTAATGATGTAGCTGTTTCTTCAATACCGACTCCGATACCGGAAACAATACCCAACCCTGTAATAAATATATCTAGAGCCATAATTTTTTAAGGCTCAAATTAAATAGTACGATGTTTACTGATGTAGTCAGCCATACAATTGATTGACTTAAATATTTCTTTTCCCTGATTGGCATCTTGCAATTTTATTCCATAATTTTTTTCCATTAATACGATTAGTTCAAGTGCATCAATAGAATCTAACCCTAAACCTTCTCCAAATAAAGGGGCATCGTTATCAATATCATCAGGGGTAATTTCTTCTAAGTTCAATACTTCGATAATTTCGCGTTTTAATTGTGCAATTAGTTGTTCCATAGTTATTTATGATTTATATAATTTATGAATTATTTCTTGTGTGAAATTTATTGTCCCTTTTTCCTTTTCTACTAACATTAAAAAAGCTTCACAATGTTGGTCAAAAAGTTCAACCCAGCCCACGATTGCACTTTCCATGTCTTTTTCGACAAATACTTGATTAACATAGTCACGTACAAATCTATCATTAAATTCTTGACTTACAAAAAAAGTATTTTCTCCGAATATTTTATGCTTGATGGCAATTTCTCCCATCACAATATTCGGAAGTGTATAAACAAAAACCGATGGACTGGGAAAATATTCTTTGCCGATTGTTTTCTGAAAGGCAATGTCAGTATCAAGAGAAGAGGAATTGTTAGATAAAAAGATGCCCATAGTTTGTTTTAGACTATCTCCATAAAAGGCGGTGCCTTTTAAAAGCAAGTCAGCAGCTAAAAATCCTGTTTTAGCCAAATAATCCATTTTGAAAAATTTGGGGTATCCGATTTGTTCATGGCGGTACAATGCTGTTAAAAATTCCGTAGCCGAAAGTTCAGAATTAGCAAAAACAACCTCCCCATTTACTGAGAAACAGTTGTTTTTTATACTACAATATTTGCTGATGCACAAATTCATTTAACTTATTTTTTTAAGCATACATACTGCATTGCAACCACCAAATCCGGAGACCATTTTAATACAACGGGTTATCTCTTTTGTTTTTGTTTCTGTAATTATATGTAATGGATGACTAACGCCGCATGTTTCGTATCCTAAACTTTTGATGATTGTGTTTTGCCTTAAAGATTCTGCAGAGATGATTAATTCCAATAATCCTGCAGCACCAAGTGTGTGTCCAAAATATCCTTTTAAGCTTTGTACCGGAATTTCCGTCATGCCCATTCTCCAAAGGGCTATTGATTCCATTTCGTCGTTATAAGGAGTGGCTGTTCCATGAGCATTTACAAATCCTATTTCCTCCGCTTTTCTACCTTTCATTACAGATTGCAACGCTAAAAATAACCCTTCTCCTGTTCGCGATGGACCTGAAATATGGTTGGCATCATTGGAAATAGCTTCATTTTCAATAGTAATGGTTCCTTTGGGGAGACAGTTTCCTTTATCATTGATTTTCAATATTATAGTAGCAGCTCCCTCACCTAGATTTAGACCTACACGGTTTGCGTCAAAGGGTTTACACGCTTTTTGCGATAACGCTTTAAAGGATTGAAATCCTGATATAATAAATTTCGAAATAATATCTGCTCCTACCACAATAACAGTATCGTAATTGCCTGATGTCAGCATTCTTTTAGCAACAATTGTCGCAGAAATACCTGAAATACATGCATTAGAAACAATAATAGGAGTATTAGGGTTTTTAAAATAGTTCGCAATAACTTGAGCTGAATGCCATAAATAGGCTTGTTCATTGTTTGTGTCTTGTTCCAAGAAAGCAATATTTCCCTTTGTCGTAGAAAGAATGAAAAGTGTTCTAGAATCAGTTGTGTTTACGAGTGAGTTTTTTATTGCATTATGAACCGAAAGAATAGCCAGTTTTTCAAATCGAGAACATTCCAAATTTGATATAAGTGCAAATTGTGCATTCAATTTTTCGGCGTCTATTCGTGAAGCATAAAAGCCTTCGGGAACATCTAATGTATTTTCTTTATAATAATGTAAGCCTGACTTTCCGGATACAACGGCACACATATTTTCCTCAGTAGTAAAACCAAGAGAAGAAATAATATTGTTTGATTGTATATAAACTGTCGACATGGGTAATTATAAAAGTCCGTTATCCTTTTTCCAATTTTCGTAAAATTCGGGATTATTCCATACCAAGACATAATCTTTGTCTAGAAAAACTTGAATGCTTTTTCCTGTTGCAATTAATGATTTATCTTTTGAATTGAAGATTTTATACTCAAAACAAAGTTTGGCGGCTTTGGTTTCTTTATAATGAATTTCAACAATAGCTTTGTCGCCATAGACGAGAGGCTTTTTGTAGCTAAAATCCAGATTGACAAGTGGGGCATAATAGCCCTCTCCAAAAATTTTTAGATAGCCGAGATTGTATTTCTTGCCAAATTCCTCGCGTGCGTCTTCAAAATATTTTGCATAAGAACCATGCCATACAATTCCCATGGAATCCACTTCGCTAAAACGTACTTCTATTTCTTTACTTGCAAAAAGATTTTTCATTGTAACGATATTTTCATTTCACATTCGGCAACTTTTTCTTCGTCAATGGTAACCGCCGCATTAATCAATGTAATATTAAAAACTTCACTTTGTATATTTATCTGAGTGACCATTTTTTCTCCTATTTTTGGCAAGCGATAAATGCTCAGGTTTTTGATAGATCCTATAAATCCGATTCGTACTTTGCCGGAATTGGCTACCTTGTTGATGTATCCCATTCGGGCGGCACAAGTTTGTGCTATGTTCTCGATTATTCCCGGTTCAATTAGTTGCCCGTCTTTCGAAAATATATTGTCTGCCAACACTTTAAAATCTGTTTTTGTCATTGTATCGTCACATTCTAATAATCTGTCAATCATTACAAAAGGACGTTGTTGAGGTAAAAGTGTTTGTATGTCTATCTTTGAAATCTCCATGCAATATTATTTAGGCACACACTTCAATACAGTATGACTTACGCCAATTTTATCATAGGTTTGTTCTACTTTTAATCCTGCTTTTTCAATCAGATTGAGCATGTCTTGCGTGTGATACATCTGACTACAACCGTTGGCAATACAAGTAAAATATAAACTTGTTGCTACTAAGCTATAGCGTCCGGCATCGGTTCGTTGATTGTCCCAAAATGTTTCCATGATGTACACCGCACCATTTTTATTAATCGCAGACTTTGCTTTTTTCAATAATTCAATAATATCTTCTTGTGAAAAACAGTCAAGAAACTGACTCATCCATACAATATCATATCCTGTTGGGTAAGCCTTTGAGTGGTCAAGTAAATTAATAGGATAGCCATCTATTCTATCCATAAATCCGTGAGCTTCAATATTTTTGTAGGCATCTGCCAATTGACCGGGTAGGTCAAGAATAGTAACCTTAACATCTTTGTTAAATTCAGCACATTTGATAGAAAATTTGCCGGTGTTACCCCCTACATCCATAATTCTTTTAGGATTTGACTCGAACAAAATGGGTAAGACAATGGGGAACGATTCGTCAGAATAATAATGGTCAAAGCCAAACCAGCTTTTGCGTACCTGTTCAGGCAGTTCTGATAGAGCTTCGTATACTGTACTCCAATTTCCAAATACTTTTAGGCCTT
>ERZ795062.152-NODE-152-length-62791-cov-17.605745_pt1 | contig 62791 bp, 52 predicted proteins | sample MGYA00375146_ERZ795062 | MGnify/ENA primary metagenome ERZ795062 (study PRJEB30191, sample SAMN05720281) | activated sludge metagenome | isolation source: Anaerobic digester | place: USA | collected 2015-07-16 ...
GTGAGCGGGTCCTGGGACCAGACCACCCGGACACCCTGACCTCCCGTAACAACCTCGCTGGCGCCTACCGGGCCGCGGGGGACCTGACCCGGGCCATCCCCCTATACGAGGCCACCTTGGCCGACCGTGAGCGGGTCCTGGGACCAGTCCACCCGGACACCCTGACCTCCCGCAACGACCTCGCCGCCGCCTACCACGCCGCGGGAGACCTCACCCGGGCCATCCCCCTCTACGAAGAGGCGGTGAAGGAATGCCGGAAGGTCCTCAGCCCGGGCCATCCCACGATGGCTGTGATCGAAGCCAACCTCAAGGCCGCCTTGGAATCACAGCGCCGCCAACGCGGCCAGTGATTGACCGACTCAGCGGCCGAACAACTTGCCCAGGAACCCGCCAGTGCTCGGCTCGTTCTCGTGGCCCTGGCAGCGCTGGGCCGCGGGCACACCGCGCATCACCTGGTTGACGTGCTGGCCGCAGCCGGCCCAGGTCGTCTTGCCACACTTGCGGCAGGTCACGGCGCGGCACATAAGGATCTCCTCGAAGTCAGGGGCAGAACGACAGACAACATACCCCAGGGGGTATCCTGATGTCATGTCCACGAGCGCTCCCCAGACCCCCAAGCACTACGTCATCGTCGGCGGTGTCGCCGGTGGCATGTCGGCGGCCACTCGGCTGCGCCGCCTCGACGAACACGCCACCATCACCGTCCTGGAGCGCAGCGGACACGTCTCCTTCGCCAACTGCGGCCTGCCCTACCACGTCGGCGGCGTCATCGAAAAGCGCTCGGCCCTGCTCCTCCAGACCCCTGCTTCCCTCGGCGCCCGCTTCAACCTCGACGTCCGCGTCCGCACCGAAGCCGTCGCCATCGACACCGCGCGCCAGGTCGTCCGCGTCCGCGACCTCGCCGCCCAGGCCGCCGCCGAAGCCGCCCACGCCGACGGCGACGACGCGGTATACGAAGAGACGGCATACGAAACCGAACTTCCCTACGACGCCCTCGTCCTCTCCCCCGGCGCCCGCCCGGTCCGCCCGCCCATCCCCGGCATCGAACGCGCCCTCACCCTGCGCGACATCGAGGACACCGACGCGCTCGTCGCCGCGACCGCCGGCGCGCGGACCGCGGTCGTCGTCGGCGGCGGGTTCATCGGGGTCGAGGTCGCCGAAAACCTCCTCCACCGCGGCCTCACCGTCACCCTCGTCGAGGCCACCCCCCAGGTCCTCGCCCCCCTCGACCCCGAAATGGTCGCGCCCGTCCACGCCGCCATGCGCAAGGCCGGCATCGACCTGCGCCTCGGCGTCTCCGTCACCGACATCGGGGCCGACGACGTGACGCTCGCGGACGGCATACGGGTGCCCGCCGACGTCGTCGTCGCCGCGATCGGGGTCCGCCCCGACGCCTCCCTCGCGAGCGCCGCGGGCCTCGCGCTCGGGCCTGGCGGCGGGATCGCGGTCGACGGCCAGTTCCGCACGAGCGACCCCCACGTGTATGCCGTCGGCGACGCCGTCGAAAAGGTCGACGCCTTGTCTGGCGGGTCTGGCCTTGTGCCCCTGGCGAATACGGCGAACCTCCAGGGCCGTCGGGTCGCCGACGTCATTGCCGGTATGCCGTCCGCGGACCGCCCCGTGCTCGGCACCGCGATCGTCGGCGTCCTCGGGTTGCAGGTGGCCGCGACCGGGTGGAACGAGAAGCGGCTGCGGGCGGCGGGCCGGGCGTACCGGGCGATCCACACGCACCCGGCCTCGCACGCGACGTACTACCCCGGCGCCGACGGGATGGCCCTGAAACTGCTGGTCGACCCGGAAACCGACGCGATCCTGGGGGCGCAAGGCGTGGGCCGCTCCGGCGTCGACAAGCGGATCGACGTCATCGCGACGGCAATGGCCGGCGGGTTGCCGGCGTCGGCGCTGGCCGAACTCGAGTTGGCGTATGCGCCCCAGTTCGGGTCGGCCAAGGACGCGGTCAACATGCTCGGGTGGGTCGCCGAGAACCTCCGGCTCGGGATCGCGCGCAGCGTGCAGTGGCACGAGGTTGCTGCTGCGGTGGAGGCGGGTGCGCGGGTGCTGGATGTGCGGACCCCGCGGGAGTTTTCGCGAGGGTCGCTGCCGGGCGCGATCAATGTGCCGGTCGACTCGTTGCGCGAGCGGCTGGCTGACGTGCCGGGGCCGGAGGTGCCCCTGATCGTGACCTGCGCGGTGGGCGTGCGCGGGCATGTGGCCTCGCGGATGCTGCGCCAGTTGGGTTGGGATGACGTGCGCAACCTGGACGGCGGGTACACGACGTGGCGCGCCGGCATGGACGCCTCTTCCTGAGTCGACCGCGGTTTCGCTGCTGGGCGTGCGCGGCGGGACAAAGTGACCCAAATGGGCATTTTGTCCCGCCCCGACCTCGACGTTATCCACAGGCGATTCGTCTCGCCCAGCGCTCGGGCGTCGCACTGCCTATGGTGGAGGTCATGTGGAACCTCTCCAGGGGGTGGCGTTCCCCCGTCCGGTATGCCGTGCTGCTGGCTGTCGCTGTCGGCGCCGGTTCGCTGACGGCCGGCTGTCAGGGTGGGTCGACGAGCCCGTCGCCGTCAGTGTCGGCGTCCCACTCGGGGACGGCGAGCCCGTCGGCGAGTTCGAGTGCGTCGCCGTCTCCCAGCCCGTCCTACTCGGTCCCGCCCGAGGCCCGCACGCACGACGAGGCCGGCGCGATGGCATTTGTGCGCTTCTACATCGAGCAGGTCAACCGCGCTTGGACAACGCCTGATGATAAGTTGCTTCCACCACTAATCGAGCCAGAGTGCAAATCCTGCAAGGCGATGCAGGACAATGCCGTTGAGTACGTCTCACTCAAACACAGGTACGCCACCCCCGCCGTCGAAATAACCAACCTCGTGATAGCCCCAGGCTCACCTGACGGCCAACAGTTCCTTTCGTTCAAATATCACCAACTCGCTGCCAACGTGATCGATAAGGACGGCACGGTCATCTCAACTAAAGCAGAGTCATCGGGCGAAAGGCGCGTACTCCTCACATGGAAGGGGGACCGATGGTCCGTTTCTGGCATTGGTTAATGGCCGGCGCCTTGGCCATGTTTCTCGCTTGCCCCTCGGCAATCGCAGGTGACGATGACTTTACCGGCACCTCGTCGAATGATGGTAGTCGCGTGTCCGGCTGGTCACCGGGCGACTTGAGCGAGTTAGGCTCAAAGACAAGAGGTTCAGCGACCGCGCCGTCGGGGTTCACCGGCCCGTGGTCGAAGTTCACGGCCACCTCATACTGCACCAATGCCTCCCCCGGCTCAGAAAACACCGACATCTTCTGCCCACGAGCAGTGTCCGTGTGCGCCGCGAACCAAGATGTCCAAGGCCGCGGACCTGCGGTCTGGATCTGGCGCTCCTACGTCAACGCCGATGACCAACCCGTCACCGCGGACAACGCCCCGCTGTCTGCGCCCCAATGGGAACGCATCGGCTTCACCTGTTTCCCCCAGGCAGTGCCCGGCGCCGGCCGCACCCTCACCCTCGCCGACATTCAAGCCGCCTTCCACGACACCAAATTCTCCGTCCCCGAACTCGCCATTCAACCCCGCAAAGGCCGCACCCTCGTCAACCTGAAAACCTTCTACCAAACCACGTTCCCCACCACCGGGTATGCCCCCGGCGCCACCGACACCACCACGCTTCTGGGCCACCAGGTTCGCATCCGCCCCAGCCTGGTCTCCGCCGTCTACGACTTCGGCGACGGCACCACCTCCGCCTCCACTACCTCGCTGGGCGGCACCTACCCCAACGGCGACATCACCCACACCTACCGCCACAAGGGCACCGTGCAACCGCGCGTGGACGTGACCTACACCGCCGACTTCACCGTCGACGGGTCCGACTGGATCCCTATCAACGACACCGTCACCATCACCGGCGCCCCCGCAACCCTCGAAGTCCTCGAAGCCCGCGCCCAACTGGTTCCTTGACCGACGCAGCCCCCACCGAAAGTGGGTGACCCCTTACTCCTCAGGGCAGGCGACGGAAGACCACCACGGTGTCCAGCGCCGCACGGTCCGCGCCCTCGACGGCCCGTTCGCGCAACTCCGCAATCTCGACCGACAGCGGTAGCCCGCCCGCCGACTCCACGGCCATCCCGGGGTCAAGCAGCACCGACGCATCCCCCGGGCCCCCGACGCCCTCGGTCAGATTGCGCAGGGCATGCGCTACCACGAACACCACGCCACCGGGCGCACTCGCCGCCGTCGCCGCCTCCAGCGCCAGCCGCCAATCAGCCGGCGGCAGATGGAGATACGCAATCAGCACGAGGTCGTATGCCGCCTGGTCGCCCTCCGCGGCCACCCGCGCGTCCCCGACCCGGGCCGTCACCGCCGACGCCCCCGCGCCAAGGTGCTCGTCAACCAACACCCGCAGCCGGTCGATCGCCACCGCAGAGAAGTCGACCGCCGTCACCGACCAGCCGCGCTGCGCCAGCCAGATCGCGTGCCGGCCCTCGCCGGCGGCCAGGTCGAGAGCCCGGCCCGGCGGCATACTCGCAAGAAACTCCTCGACCCACACGTTCGGGTGCGGTGACCAGACAAGGTCGGACGCGGCATACCGGGCGTCCCAATCGGCGGCGTCCATGCTCAGGCGAGCGAGAGGAAGAGCTTTTCCATGGCCGCGATGTCCATGGTGTTGTGCTCGGGGTCGGCGACGCACTGGCGCAGGCCAAGGGAAATCGTCGCAAAGCCCGCCCGGTCGAGCGCCTTGGAGACCGCGGCGAGTTGCGTGACGATGTCCTGACATGGGCGACCGTCATCGATCATCTTGATGATGCCGCCGATCTGACCCTGAGCGCGCTTGAGCCGCTTGACAACTGCTTGCATCTCGTCGGGGTTGAGCTCCATGCGGCGCCTCCTCGAGGCTCGGGCTGACGCTAGGAATGATACCCGGGGAGGTATGTGCGCGCAGGTCTTGTCGGCGGTGATCCGGGTGCTTGAGGTGGAAAAGGGTCACTTCGCCCCCCGACAGTCGGGGTGCGAAGTGGACACTGGACGGTTCAGGCGGGAAAAGAGTGGCCCACGGGGGTGGCGGCCGCGTCGGCGCGAACTGTCAACACGGCCCGCACCTGCCCGCTGCGCCTCCCCGCTTCGAGCCCGGCGGGGCAGTTGATCGGCGAGGATGGGCCCGTGCGAGAACTGGCCACCGTCCTCCGAGACGCCCTCCCGAGCGCTGCGACACCCGCGGCTCGACGGGCGGTCGAGGACCTGCGCACCATCTACCGTTCTGGAGCCGCCCCAGACACCCTCGCCGTGAGCGACCCACAACGCGCCGCCGCCTACGCCGCCTATCGCATGCCCGCCACCAGCGCTGCCCTGTATGCCGCGCTCACCGCCGGGCTCACCGCCCACCCCGGGCTCGCTCTGTCCGCCGACCTCGCCACCCAGGCCCCGCTCACGCACCTCGACGTCGGCGGCGGCACCGGCGCGGCCGTGTGGGCCGTCCACCGCGCCTGGCCGGGCCGGGTTCGCAGCACCGTCATCGACGCCTCCGCCCCGGCGCTCGCCCTCGGCGCCGACCTGGCCCGCCGCAGCGGCGACCCGGCGCTCGCCAGCACCACCTGGGAATCGCGCCGCCTCGCAGCCCCCCTCACGCTCCCGGCCGCCGACCTGGTCACCATCGGCTACGTCCTCGGCGAACTCCCCGATCCGCTCGCCACCGCGCTCGTCGACGCCGCGCTCAACGCCGCGCGCACCCTCCTCATCGTCGAGCCAGGCACCCCCCGGGGGTATGCCGCGGTGCTCTCCGCTCGCACACGAACCCTGGCCGCGGGCTGGCGGCTCCTCGCGCCCTGCCCGCACGCCCGAGCGTGCCCCCTGCCCGACAACGACTGGTGTCACATGGCCGTCCGCGTCCCCCGCTCGGGCCTGCATCGCGACCTCAAGGGCGGCGAATTGGGCTGGGAGGACGAGAAATACACCTACCTCATGGCAGCCGCGCCAACGCCCCGCGACCCCCTCGCCCCACCCACGAGCCACGCCGACGCCACGGCCCCCAGCCCCGCCCAACCCACTCCAGCGCGCGTCTTGCGCCACCCCCTCATCCGCAAGGGCCTGGTCCAACTGACCCTCTGCCGCCCCGACGGAACCACTGCGCAGGTGACGGTCAGCAAACGGCAGGGCGCGGCATACCGGCTGGCGCGGCATACCGCGTGGGGCGACACCTTCCCCGACCCACGGGCAAGTCCACCGTCGTGACGGACCCCGCCGAACGCCCCCGGCATCCGACGGGCCCGCCACGCGACGACGGCGACCTCAGCCCTGCGGCGCGTCGGTGATGTTGACCATCCAGGCCGTGCCGAACTTGTCCTTGCACATCCCGAACGTGTCGCCCCACACCTGACGCTCCAACGGCATCTCGACCAGGCCGCCCTCGACGAGTCGGTCCCAGTAGCCGCGCAACTCCGCCTCGTCGTCACCAAAGACGCTGATCGAGTAGTTGTTGCCGTTGACGAGTTGGCGGAACGGCGGGAGGTCCGAGGCCATGAGCGTGAAGCCGGCCGGGGTCTCGAGGATCGCGTGCATCGTGCCGTTCGGGTCGACCCCCTCGGGCGCGCCGTACTCGCCGAAGGTGCTGATCCGCAGTTCCCCGCCGAACACCTCCTGGTAGAACGTCATGGCCGCGGCCGACGTCCCGTCGAAGTTGAGGTACGGGTTGAGTCGGCTGGCCATGGGCGCTCCTTGACGGTCGGGCCGGGCGCGCGGTTGCGTCCCAGGTGGGCAGTATGCCGCGGATTCGGCTCGCCGAGGCGCCGGCAGTCGCGGGTCAGGGCAGTGTCGGCACCGGCGCCCCGCACTTCTCGGCGGCGGTCTTGACCTTGGCCAGCAACGCCGTCCGCTCGTCCTTGGTCAGCGGCCCCCACGGGCGGTTGACGATTTCCTTCTTGAGGCAACTGCGCTGGTCGGGCGTCAACGACTTGGCCCAGGTCTTGAGGGCCTCGCGCTTGGCCTTGCCGGGCAGGGTGATGTGGCACGTGTCCGCAGCCTTCTTCGCCTTGGCGAGCAAGTCCTTCTTCTGCTCGGCGGTGAGGTGACCGGTCGGCTTGGTGATGCCCTGGTCCTTGAGGCAGGTGCGTTGGGCGTCGGTGAGCGAGGCGTACCACGCAGCCAGCGGATGCGTGGCCGTCGTCGCACTCGGCTTCGGGCTCGGGTCGGCGTTCGGGGACGCGAGCGCGACCCCGCCGCCGCCGATGGCGACGAGCGAGCCGAGCGCGGTCGCGGCGAGCGTGACACGGGTAGCGCGAGTGGCGCCGACGAGGAAGCGGAACATGGCGGGCCTTTCGAGTCTGATCGACACCCCGTGCGTCGATGACACCACGGTGCGTCGCCGACCTCAAGGCCGACGGGAGGCCACCTCGCGATTGGCTGAAGACGCCCGCGATTCGAGGTAATAACGCGCGGATTCCGCGGCGTGTTTACCTCGAATGGCGGAGAGGGAAGCGGGGCGAGACACAGCAACTCTCCAGGAACTCCCCAGGTATGCCGCGGGCCCACCTGCCAGAGTGGACCCGTGCCTGCCGCCGCGACGCCCCGCGTCCTCGTCGTCGACGACGAGGAAAACATCACCTACCTCGTGGCCTCCGCGCTGCGGCTGGCCGGTTTCGAGGCGACCACTGCCGACACCGGCACCACCGCCCTCACCGCGCAGGAACGCGCGCCCGCCGACGTCATCGTGCTCGACGTCATGCTGCCCGACGTCGACGGGTTCGAGGTGCTGCGCCGGCTGCGCGCCCGCGGCGACCACACGCCCGTCGTCTTCCTCACCGCCCGGTCCGACACCGCCGACCGGGTCCGCGGCCTCACCGCCGGCGGCGACGACTACGTCGTCAAACCCTTCGCTCTCGAGGAACTCGTCGCCCGCGTGCAGGTCGCGCTGCGGCGCGGCATACGGGGAACCGACGGGGCCGGCGGGCGAGGTGGCACGACCGATCGCCGGCTGCGGGTCCACGACCTCGTCCTCGACGAGGACCAGCATCGGGTCTGGCGCGGGGAGAGCGAGGCGTTCCTCACCCCGACCGAGTACACGCTGCTGCGCTACCTCCTCGTCAACGCCGGGCGCGTCGTCAGCCGGGCCCAGATCCTCGACCACGTGTGGAATTACGACTTCGCCGGGGAGTCCGCGATCGTCGAATCGTTCGTCTCGACGCTGCGCAAGAAGGTCGACGCGAAGCCGCCGCGCCTCATCCACACGGTCCGTGGCGTCGGGTATGCCGTCCGGGAGCCCTCGTGACGTTGCGGCGCCGCGTGCGGTGGGCCGTGGCGGTGCTGCTCGTGGCGGTGATGGCATCGGGGGTGGCGGTGCTCGGGCTCTATCGGCGCACCCTCCTGCGCCAGGTCGACACCCAGGTGACCGCGTTGGCCGCCAGTCCGCGCCTCATCGTCCAAGTGGGCCGGCTCGACACCGGTCGCCAGGGGTTGCCGGCGGGGTTGGCCGAGGTGTACGTCGGGAGGCTGGCCGCGGATGGCACCTGGACGACGTTGCTCACGCCCTTCGCCGACCCCGCTACACACCCCAAGGTCGCCGTCGACGAGGTGCTGACGACGGCGGTCGGCCGCGGGACGACGACGGCCGGGCCGGTCCGCACGTCGGGTGATGCGTCGGCGGGTGGCACGACCGGGACGTCGCCGTCGGGTGCCTCGAATGCGGCCGGCAGTCCGGCACCGACGGTGCGGGTGGCCACGGGTCGGCTCCCCAACGGCTCACTGGCCGTGGTCGCCGTGCCCACGACCCGGGTCGAGGCCGCCCTCGACCGGCTCCGCCTGCTCCTCGCCGTCGTCGGCATCGTCGTCATCGCCGTGGCCGCGCTGCTCCTCTGGTGGGTCGAGCGCCTCGGCCTGGCCCCCATCACCCGGATGACCGCGGTCGCCGACGCCATCACCGCGGGCGATTCGGCCGCCCGGGTCGACCCCGCCGACCTGGGGTCGGAGGCCACCGAGGCGGCCCGGCTCGGGCGCGCCCTCAACGCGATGGCCGACGCGACGAGTGCCAGCGCGGCCCGCCTGGAACGGTTCGTCGCCGACGCCTCCCACGAGTTGCGCACCCCGCTCACCACGTTGCGGGGGTATGCCGCGCTGCACCGCGACGATGCCGCCGTCCCGGAGGCGACCCGAGACGCGTTGCGGCGCATCGAATCAGAAGCGGGGCGGATGGGGCGGCTCGTCGATGCGCTGCTCGAACTGACCACCCTGGACGAGCGGGGCCTGACCCACCGCGAACCCGTCGACGTGAGCGCGCTCCTGGCGGACATCGTCAGCGACCTGCGAGTGCTGGCGCCCGGGCATGAGGTGGCCTCGGACATCGCGCCAGGGCTCGTCGTACTCGGGGATCGCGACCGGATCACCCAGGCGGTGACAGGCCTGACAAGCAATGCGGCGCGGCATACACCCTCGGGGAGCACGATCACGGTGCGCGGGATGGCTGAGCCCGGTGAGCCCGGCGCCGCGGGGGCGGGTTCTGTGGTGCGGATCGAGGTGGCCGACGACGGGCCGGGGATTCCGGCCGAGCACCTGGCGCGGGTGTTCGACCGGTTCCATCGAGTGGACGGCTCGCGCAGTTCGGCCCGCGGCGGCACGGGTCTGGGGTTGGCGCTCGTCGCCGCGATCGCGCGAGCCCACGGTGGCAGCGCGACCGTCGAGTCCGGCCCCGGCGGTGGTGCACGTTTCGCCGTGACCCTTCCCGCCGTGACCCTCCCCGCTGCCCCCGCCCCCGCCGCCCCCGCCCCCCTCGCCGATTCGAGGTAAAAACGCCGCTGGATCCGTGCGGTAATACCTCGAATCAGCGGACGCGTCAGGGCGCGACAGGACGGGTCAGGTGAACAGGTCGAGGGGCGCAGGCGCCTTGGCGATGATCGAGCCCGGGTCCACACCCAAGACCGAGTGAGCGAGCGCGGCATACACGGACCGGAAGTCCGTCGTCGCCTTGAGGTCGCCGTTGTCGAGGGAGGTGAGCGCGGGCTGCTCGCCGTGGAAACCGGCGCGGACCCGGTCTCCGATGACGAACACATCGCTCGCCGTGCCGTGGTCGGTGCCTTGGGAGGCGTTCGCGTGAACCCGGCGGCCGAACTCGGAGTAGGCGACGACCACGACGTCGGACGCGCGCTCATGGCCCGCCAGCGCCGCCCGAAACCGGGTCAGCGCGGCATCGAGCGCCCCGAGCAGCGCCTCGTGCGCCTCCTTCTCGCCCGCGTGCGTGTCGAACCCGCCGAGCGAGACCGAATACACCCGGGTCGGCGCCCCGGCGCGGATGCAGGCCGCGACCGTCTGGAACTGCGCGCCCACATTGCCCGCGTTCCCTCGATCGCCGACGGGGGCGCTGCTCTCGTCGGCGAGCAGGTCCGCGGCCGGCCCGGGGTTGCGCAGCGCCGAGACCAGGCGGGCGTCGAGGCTGAGCGCATCGGCATACGTCTGCGCGACCGCGGCCATCGTCTCGGTGTCCGCCGCATCCGAGGCCCCGAGGGCACTCAGCAGAGCGGAGCGGTCGGCCGGAAGCCGCCCGGCCCCCACCTCCAGGGCCGACCCGGCCCGCGACGCCCCGACGAGCATCGGCGGCAGCGTCGAGCCGATGACGAGCGCCTGCAGCGGGTCCGCGGACGCCGTGGGAGTCGTGTCGAGCCAGCGCCCGAGCCACCCGGTGGGTTCGGCGTGGTCGGGCACCGCGGTCTGCCAGATGTCCATGGACCGGAAGTGGCTGCGGTCCGGCTGCGGGTACCCCACGCCCCGAACGATGGCCAAGTGCTTCTCGTCCCACAGCGACTTCAGGCCCTTCAACGCCGGGTTGAGCCCGAGCCCGGAGCCGAGGTCGAGGACCTTGTCCGCGGCATACGCCAACTCGGGGCGAGCGTCGTGATAGGCCGAATCGGCATACGGGACAACGGTGTTGAGACCGTCGTTGCCGCCGAAGAGGGTCACAAGGACCAGGATGGGGGTGCCAGCCGGCAGCGGCTTGCGCGCGGCGCCGGCGAAGACGTCCGAGAGTGAGCAGCCGGCGGTTGCGGCGAGCGCGGCGGCGACGCCCGCGCCACACGAGGCGCGGAGCAGGCCGCGGCGGGTGAGTCCGTCGAGGGGTTGGCCGGGGCGGTAGGGGGCGCGGGGCATGGCTAGTTCACCAGGTATTCGGGGCTGAGGGCGAGGGTGGTGACGAGGGCGCGCGGGTCGGTTTTCGCGGCGGCGAGGGCCGCGGCCGTGCGGGTGCCGACGCGGGCCAACCCGAGGAGGTGGAGGGCGGCGTCGCTGCGGGCGGTGGGCGTCGCGGCGGCGTCGGCAACGGCACTGAGGTCACCGGCGGTCACGAGGTGGTCGGCCGCTTGCAGGCGCACGGTCGCCGCCGCGGTGGACAGCCACGCCCGCCCCGAGGGCCAGCCGGAGACGTCGGGCGGCACCATCGGGAGTTGGCCCAGTTGGGTGAGGGCTTCGCGGACGCGCTTGCGGGTCGCGTCGGTGAGCGGCACCTTGAGGGCACGGACCAGGCCCAGGGTCCACTCGACGGGCGTGACGACCAGGCTGTTGGTCGCCGGCGCCGCCGCGAACGCCGGGTCGGTGAGGATGGCCCGGAGCAGGGCTCCGTTGTCGCGCCCGCTGCCGTATGCCGCGAGCAACCGGCCCAGGGTGTCCGCGCCCGGGTCGGTGGGCGAGGCGAGGCGGTGCCACCACCGGGTGGCGAGGTGGATGGGGTGTTCGAGGCGGGCGAGGATCGCGGCGAGGACCTCCTCGACGCCGAGGTTGCCGGTGACCCCGAGGACGGTCTTGGTGCCCTGGTCGTGCCGTTTGGCGTCGAAGGTGGCCGTGCCGTCATCGGCGATCCGCCAGCCGGTGAGGGCGCGCGCGGCCTCCTTGACATCGGTTTCGGTGTACCCGTGGCCCTGGCCCAGGGTGAAGAGCTCCATGAGTTCGCGGGCCAGGTTTTCGTTGGGGGCCTTCGCGGTGTTCTTCTGCGCATCAAGCCAATGGAGCAGCGCCGGGTCGCGGGTGAGGGCGGTGGCCATGGTGGTGAAACTGCCGGTCCCGTGCTCGCGGAGGGTGAGGTTCTGGGCGAGCATAAGCCGCCCGGCCTTGACCTTCTTCACCGACGTCGCCCAGTGTTCGTGCCAACCAAAGGTGATCTTCTCCACGACCGGCTTCGTGGTGGTCCAGATCCGCTCGACCCACCAGGCGATGACCTGTTCGGCCGCCTTGCGTTGGGCCGCGTTGGCGGCCCTCTTCGCCTCGCGGGTGGCCGAGTGGTCGCGCGGGGCGGGCATGGGCACGTCCGGTGCCGTATGCCGCGCCTCGGCTGCCGCTGCGGCGAACGTTTCGCTGCTCACGGTCGCGGCGACCCAGGTGGTGATGCCCTGGGCGTGGGCCGCGTCGATGTCGGTGCCGGTCGCGCCGAAACTGGCCCGTTTGAGGACCCGGGCCGTCGCCTCCCAGGGGGTGCTGGTCATGCCTCGACGGTGCGCCAGATTCCTCGGCCCTGGTTCAAGAAGCGCTGCGGATCAGGTGCGTTGCGGATGCCGTCGTCCCAGCATCGAAGGAGTGAGACTTGCCGTTAGATCGCAGGTGCAACGGCGAGTCTCACTCCCTCGATGAGGTTGACCCCAGAAGGTCCGCCTCAGGCGCCTCAGACGCCTCATAAGCCACTTCCGCACCGCGCACGGTCCCAAACCCCCCGACCGAGGACCACCCGTCGCCTGCCAGGGCATGAGACACCCAGCCGGGGCGGGTGGGATTGATGTGGCGGCAGTTCTCGGATCGGGGGGCAGGAGTTTGTTACCCGGCCCAGTGACTGGCCACCGTGGTGCGGGCAGGACAGTGAAACAGTCGGAGCGATCAGAGGGCGCGCAGGACGAAGCCGGTGCGGACCTTGGGCGTGAAGAACGTCGACTTCGGGGGCATGAGCAACCGCTCGCGCGCGGTCCGCTCGATCTCGGCGAGCGACACCGGCCGGATGAGCACCCCAGAGTGCGCCGCGCCAGTGACCACTGCCTCCACCACGTCGGCCACCTCATGCTGATACGACACCTCGACCGGCACCCCGGCCAGCGCATGCTCCAACCACGCACCATCGAGCGAGCGCACCCCCTCGAACGCCCCCTCCTTGGGGACGAGCCACTCGGCTTGCCCGCCAGGACCGATCAGCGCCAGCGCCCCCTTGTCGACGAGGTCGGAGAGCATGGCGAGCGAGGGCATCGGCGCATCGACAATCTCGAAGAAGACCCCCAGGGCTGACCGCACCGCCTCGTGCTCGCACCCGGCATACAAGCGATGAATCGCCTTGATGCTCAACTGATCCGGTACGAGTTCCCCGACGTACGCCAAGATCAGTTCCGCCGGACCATCGGCCCGCCCGGTGCGTGCCCGCTCCTCGTCGCGGAAGGCGCGGGCCACGGCATACCGATGATGACCATCGGCGATCAGCACCTCGTCCGACTCGACCAGAGCGCAGATCGCGGCAATCCGCTTGGGATCGCGCACCCGCTCCACCGCATGCTCGACCCCGTCCGCGACGACTCGGCCCAGCGGCTCCCCCGGCTCGCGCAGCAACCCGGTCAGCCCGCCCGCGAGCGACAGCCCCCACACCGGGGAGAGGTTGGCCCGGGTCGCGCGCGTGAGGTCGAGCCGGTCGCTGGAGTCCTTGGGGGTCGTCCGTTCGTGCGCGAGCACCCCGCCGGCGCCCTCGTCGACCACCTCGAGGAGCCCGACGACCGCCGCGAGGTCGCGGTCGTGCCCGCCGTCGTCGGTGAACCGCATCCGGTAGATCGTCAGCGACGGCTCCGTGTCGGCGGCGAGCACCCCCTCGGCGCGCCACCGCTCGAACGTCGCGGCCGCCGCGGCATACGGGTCCGCGGCTGACTCCTCAACGACCGCCGGCACGTCGATGCGGACGACCTGATGCGGCGAACGCGCCGCCAACGCCCGCGTCTGGGCCGCCGACTGGACGTCGTACGGGGGCGCGGTGACCTCGGCGAGGTCGGCCGCGGCATACCGGAGGGCGTTGAACGGCGCGAAGCGAGGCATTCCTCCACCCTGCCAGACGGCGCCGATATGCCGTCACCGACCCCGGCCGGTATGCCGCCCGCGGCCGCTCGGGTTACGGTGGCGGCAAGGAGGTGGGCACGTCATGGCTGCTCAGGGCGAGCGGGTCGCCGTCGCACTCGGCGCGGGCGGGGCGCGCGGGTATGCGCATATCGGGGCGTTGCAGGTGCTGCGGGAGCGGGGCTACGAGGTGGTCGCTCTCGCCGGCACCTCGATGGGGGCCCTCGTCGGCGGGGTGACGGCCGCGGGGGTGCTCGAGCCCTACACCGAATGGGCGCTCAGCCTCACCCAGCGCGACGTGTTCCGGCTGTTGGACCCCACGCTCAGCGGGGGCGGCGCGATCCGGGCCGAGCGCGTCATCGGGAAGGTCGCCGAGTTCCTCCAGGGCGCGCGGATCGAGGATCTGCCGGTGCCGTTCACGGCGGTGGCCACCGACCTGGGGGCGCGGCGCGAGGTGTGGTTCCAGCGGGGGTTGGTGAGCACCGCCATTAGGGCCTCGGTGGCGATCCCGGGCGTGGTGACCCCGATTGTGGTGGACGGGCGGGTGCTCGTCGACGGGGGTCTGATGAATCCGGTGCCCATCGAACCGACCGCCGCGGTGACTGCGGACTGGGTGTTCGCCGTCAACCTGACCGGGCCGCGCACTGGATCGCCGGTGCCGGTGGGCTCGGGTCTGGTCGCGGCTGCGTCGACGTCGGCCGAGGAGGCGGGTGGCGACCCGCTCGGGAGCAGTTCGCCGGTGTCGTCCGAGTCGGTGTCGTCCGAGTCGCGGTCGGCCACGCGACGGGGGGCTGGTTCTGTCGGTGAGCCGTCGTCCGGGGCGAGTGGTGAGGGTGGCCTTGTGCCTCCGACGGGGCCCGCGGCCGGGTCGCAACTCGGGACGCCGGTGCCCCCCGTCAGTGGGTCCACCGGTTCCCCGGTGCGCACGATCACCGGCGGCCGGCTCGTCGGCGAATGGGGTGAACGCTTGCGCGCCAGCGCGGCTGGGGTCCTCGAGTCCGAACCGGTCAAGGCGCTGTCGAAGAGTTGGGCGACGTTCGCCGAGTCCACGCTGGGCGATGGCGGTGAGGCTTCGGAGTCGGGTGGCCCGGATGCGGCGAACCCGCCCGCACCGTATGCCGCCGCGCCCAAGGAACTCGGCACCTTCGAGATCTTCAACCGCTCGTTCGACACGATGGCCTCACTCATCACCCGATATCGGATGGCGAGCAACCCGCCCGACGTGCTGGTCACGGTGCCCTCGGACGCCTGCCGGACCATGGACTTCCACCGGGCGGCGGACATGATCGCCCTCGGTCGCCGGCTCACTATCGAGGCGCTCGACGCCGCCGGCCGCTGACTTCTGGCGGCCGACATGATCGCCTCGGTCGCCGGCCAACCATCGAGGGGCTCGGCGCGGCTGCCGCTGACCTTCCCCTCACCGGGGACGCTCTTCATGAGTCCGGGCTGCCTTCCCCCTGGCCTCTGGCTGGCGAGTGTCCTTGCCGTCAGTCGAGTCGGATGAGGATGCCGGCACGCGGCTTGGGGGTGACGAAGGGCATGAACCTGCTCAGCGGTTCGACGATTTCGAAGAGATTAGCTGCGAGCCCGTACTTCGCGGTGATGGCCCGCCGCACCCGTGCCACGTCGGCGGGGTCACGGACGACCCGGGCCGTGCCGGCATACACCGTCGCACCCTCCTCGACTCGGCCTCGAATATCGCACTCGCGCAACTCAACACGCGCGGTGTTCGCGAGTCGTTTGGTCTTGCCGACGTTGTCGACGGTGATGACGGCGAGTTCACCGCCGCCCCCGATGGGCGCGATCCACACCGGGGTGGCGACCGGCTGCCCAGTGCGCCGGAAGGTCGTCAACGACACGTACTTCGCCGCGGCCGGCGTGCTCATACTCACTCGCCCAGGCTAACCCCGGGGCCCCGTGACGGAAGCCCCGCGACGGCGTGCGTTCCGCCGCGCCCCCTCGTTTACGCCCCCGGTGAGGCCGCCCGCGCACTCCCGGTGCGGCCGCGCCCCTGCAGCCCCTCCCGGCGGCTCTCCTGCAGCCTCCCCTGCGAAAGGCGGGGTGATCACCCCCCTCCTGCACGGTAGCCCGCAGCACGCCCCGGCGAACCACACCTACGGCACGGTAGGACGCAGCACACCCCGGCTCACCCCACTTACTGCACGGTAGCCCGCAGCACACCCCGTCAGGATGGCGATTCCTCGCTTGGCTGCAGCGTGGAGGTCGTCCCGACGACCACCACGCTGCAGCCAAGGCCCATACGACGAGCACCGCGGCGGGATCGACGTCGACTTCCGCGACGGGCCCGGGGAAGAGGGTCGGGGCGGGGCTCTCAGCACCACCGCGGTGGGAGGTCAAGACGCCGATCGCTCGCGTTCGGGAGGTCAACGACGCAGATTCGCCTCACGGCGTGGGTCCTGTGCAAGATGGGACGCAGGTGGTTCCTGAGGTATGCCCACGAGATCCCGAGTCGTGCCTCGTGCGGGCTCCCCTGCGAAAGGCGGGGTGATCACCCCACCTCCTGCACGGTAGGCCGCAGCACGCCCCGGCGAACCCCACTTACTGCACAGTAGGCCGCAGCACGCCCCGGCGCACCCCACCTAGCGCACGGTAGGTTCGCCTCGTGGCGTGGGTCCTGTGCAAGGTGGGGCGCAGGTCGTTCCTGAGGTATGCCCCCGAGGTCTCGAGTCGCACCTCGTGCGGCCTCCCCTGCGAAAGGCGGGGTGATCACCCCACCTCCTGCACGGTAGGCCGCAGCACGCCCCGGCGAACCCCACTTACTGCACAGTAGGCCGCAGCACGCCCCGGCGCACCCCACCTAGCGCACGGTAGGTTCGCCTCGTGGCGTGGGTCCTGTGCAAGGTGGGGCGCAGGTCGTTCCTGAGGTATGCCCCCGAGGTCTCGAGTCGCACCTCGTGCGGCCTCCCCTGCGAAAGGCGGGGTGATCACCCCACCTCCTGCACGGTAGGCCGCAGCACGCCCCGGCGAACCCCACTTACTGCACAGTAGGCCGCAGCACGCCCCGGCTCACCACACCTACGGCACGGTGGGGCGCAGCACGCCGACGCGGCACGGCACCCTCAGGCGCCCGCCCGGGCCTCGTCGTCGAGGATGGCGAGCACCTCACGGCACCACTGGGCCCCATTGCGCTCGAACCGCAGCCCGGCGTCGAGGATCGCGCGGCGCACCCGGGCGGTCCGGTCCGCGCCGTCCCCGTCGCCGAAATCGCGGTCGGCAATCGCCTCGTATGCCGCGAGCCGGCGTTCGTGGTCGGCCAGCCGGTCGCGCAGTTGGTCGGCCAGGTCGAGGGGCCCGAGGATCGCGTCGGCGCGCAACCGGATGAGCAAGGGATCACGCACGACCGGGACTTCGCCACCCGCAGCCACCCAGCGCAGGAGCTCGGCACGCCCAGCCGGGAGGACGGCATACACCTTCTTGCGCGCATTGCCGCTGTCACCGTCGACGCGGACCCAGCCGGCCTGTTCCATCCGGGCAAGCTCGCGGTAAATCTGCTGGTGAGAGGCCCTCCAGAAGAACCCCATCGAGGAGTCGAACCGACGCGCCAAGTCGTAGCCGGACGAAGGCCGCTCCAGGAGCGAGGTGAGGAGGGCGTGCGGCAACGACATGTTCCCAGTGTGACGCGCACAACGACCTATTGCAACTAGTTGCATAGTGACCCGCACCGGCCCTACCGTGGTGGCATGACGGCATACGAGCACGCGACCCCTGCCCCCACAGACCCCACGTCCAGCCACCCGACGGCGACCGACGACAGCGGCGCGGGCGCCGCGGCATACCCCCATCTGCTGGCCCCGCTCGACCTGGGCTTCACCACCTTGGCCAACCGCGTCATCATGGGCTCGATGCACGTCGGGCTCGAGGAGACCGAGGGCGGGTTCGAGCGGATGGCGGCGTTCTACGCCGAGCGGGCTCGCGGCGGGGTCGGGCTCATCGTCACCGGCGGGATTGCGCCCAACGATGCCGGCCGCCCCTTCCCCGGCGGGTCGCGGCTGACGTCGGAGGCGGACGTGCCCAACCACCGGCTCGTGACCGACGCGGTCCACGCCGAGGGCGGCAAGATCGCCATGCAGATCCTCCACTTCGGCCGCTACGCCTACCACGAGGGGCTGGTCGCGCCGAGCCCGTTGCAGGCGCCCATTGCCTTCCACCAACCGCACGAGTTGACCGGCGCCGAGGTCGAGGCGACCATCGACGACTTCGCGCGCTGCGCCGGCCTCGCCCAGGCCGCGGGCTATGACGGGGTCGAGATCATGGGCTCGGAGGGCTACCTCATCAACGAGTTCATTGCCGCCCGCACAAACCACCGCACCGACGAGTGGGGCGGTTCGTATGCCGCACGCATCCGGTTCCCCGTCGAGATCGTCCGGCGGGCCCGCGAGCGGGTCGGGGCCGAGTTCATCATCATCTACCGGCTGTCCATGCTCGACCTCGTCGAGGGGGGCTCGACGCTCGAGGAGGTCCGCGAGTTGGCCCAGGCCATCGAGGCCGCGGGCGCGACCATCATCAACACCGGCATCGGCTGGCATGAGGCGCGCATCCCCACGATTGCGACGTCGGTGCCGCGCGCCGGGTTCGCCTGGGTGACCAAGGAACTCATGGGTTCGGTGTCGATCCCGCTCGTGGCGACCAACCGGATCAACGCCCCCGAGGTCGCCGAGGAGGTCCTCGCGTCCGGGTCCGCCGACCTGGTCTCGATGGCCCGCCCGTTCCTCGCCGACCCCGACCTGGTCGCCAAGGCCGCTGCCGGACAGGCAGATCGGATCAACACCTGCATCGGCTGCAACCAGGCCTGCCTGGACCACACCTTCTCCGGCCTGGTGACCTCGTGCCTGGTCAACCCGCGCGCCTGCCACGAGACGATCCTCACCATCGAGCCGGTGGCCGAGAAGTCCGCGGCGCGGCGGGTGGCCGTCGTCGGCGCCGGTCCGGCGGGGTTGGCCTGCGCGACGACCGCAGCCCGCCGGGGACACGCCGTGACCCTCTTCGAGGCCGATGCGGCGATCGGGGGCCAGTTCAACCTGGCCCGCCAGATCCCGGGCAAGGAAGAGTTCTCGCAGACCCTGCGCTACTTCGGTCGGGAGGTCGAGGAGACCGGGGTCGACCTGCGCCTGTCCACCCGCGTGGGTGCCGAGGACCTCGCCGACTTCGACGTCGTCGTCCTGGCCACCGGGGTCACCCCGCGCATCCCCGACGTCGAGGGCGTGGACCACCCCAAGGTCGTCACCTACCTCGACGTGTTGCGCGACCACGTGCCCGTGGGCGACAAGGTCGTCCTCCTGGGCGCCGGCGGCATCGGTTTCGACGTCGCCGAGTACCTCACCCAGAACGGGCCGAGCGGAGCGGTCGCTCCCGAGGTCTTCAACGCCGAGTGGGGCATCGACACGACGTATGCCGCGCGCGGCGGTCTCGTCGCCCCGCACCTGGAGCCCCCGGCCCGGTCGGTGGCCCTGCTCCAGCGCAAGGCGAGCAAACTCGGTGCAGGACTGGGCAAGACGACCGGCTGGATCCACCGGGCCACGCTCAAGGCGCGCGGGGTGACGATGGTGCCCGGCGTGACCTACGACCGGATCGACGACCTCGGGGTCCACATCACCGCCAACGGCAAGCAGACGGTGATCGAGGCCGACACGGTCGTGCTGTGTACCGGTCAGGAGCCGATGCGCGAGTTGTACGACGCGCTGGTGGCCGCCGGTGGCGAGGTCCACCTCATCGGGGGCGCCGATGTCGCCGCCGAACTCGACGCCAAGCGCGCCATCAAGCAGGGCACCGAGGTCGCCGCCGCCCTCTGAGGCGGCCGCGGCATACGAAAGGACTGTCCATGACCACGACCGACCCGGTGCTCGCCGCCACCTTGGAGCGGTGGCACCACTGCGTGACCACCCGTGACATGACCACGCTGCGCGAACTGCTCCATCCGGATGCGGTGTTCCGCTCGCCGGTGGCGCACAAGCCCTACCCGGGGGCGGCGGCGGTCGAGTTGATCCTCTCGACCGTGGTGCAGGTCTTCGAGGACTTCACCTATCACCGCACCTTCGTCACCGACGACTCGCGCTCGGTCGTCCTGGAGTTCTCGGCGCGGGTCGGCGACCGGGCACTCAAGGGCATCGACATGATCCGGATCGACGACGACGGCCGGATCGTCGACTTCGAGGTGATGGTGCGGCCCCGCTCGGGCCTGCAGGCGTTGGCCGACGAGATGGGCGCCCGGCTCGCGGCATACCTGTAGGAGGTTTTGCGCTCCGACTTGGGCCACCGAACCGCACGGACATACACATGCTACTGTATGTGTATGTCCGTGCTGGAGCGTCGCCTCCAACTGCTTCTCGATCAGGCCCGCTACGACCGCCTGGCCGAAGCGTCGGCGCGCTCGGGGCGCAGCGTCTCCGCGCTGATCCGGGAGGCCATCGACTACCGCTTCCCCGACAACGGCGACGCGCAGCGCGCCGCGTCGCTGCGCTTGCTCCTCGATGCCACCGAGGTGCCCGACAGCGCGCAGGCAGCGGGCCCCGAGTCGGCGGCGGACCTCAAGGCGGCGTATGCCGAGTGGCTGGACGCCAAACTGGCCCGGGGTATGCCGTCGTGAGACCGCTGTTTCTCGACTCCTCCGTGCCCATCGTGGCTTTCGGAGCGGCCAGCCCTCTCCGCGACGCCTGCCGGGCGGTGCTGGCGGCGGGAAGTGCCGGCCTAGCTCGCCTCCACCTCAGCGTCGAGGGTGGGCAGGAGTTCTTGTTCCACCGTCTGCGCCGCACCGGCGATCCCGGGCGGACGGCTCGCGAGTTCGCGTTGCTCGATGGCGGAGTGGTGTGGCACCCGTTCGACGACGACATCCTGCGCGCCGCCGCCGACGTTGTCGGACGCGGCCAGTTGCGGGGGCGTGACGCCGTGCATGCCGTGACGGCCGTGCGGGCAGGCTTCACCGAGTTCGTCAGCCCCGATCCCGACTTCGATGCCGCGCCCGGATTGACCCGCCTCGACCCGCGCGACCTGCGCTTCTAGCCGGGCGGAGGTCCGCGGCATACCCAAGAGCCGGTATGCCGCGCTCAGGACTCAAGGCCTTGATCGGCGCGTCAGACCCGCGGGTCCACGAGCGCATCGAGATCGGCACGCAGCCCAGCACTGTCCACGGCCGGCAGGTGCTCGCGGCGGGCCCGCAGTTCGGCCACTTCAAGAGGCCAAGGATCAGCGCTCACCGCAGGCCATCGGCGTTGATAGTCGGCCGCCTTGGCCTCGTACACCGCGCGCGGCGCCAGCCGCGGATTGGGCCGCAGCCGCATCTCGAACACGTCCGTCAGTCCGTGGGGTGCATAGACGGTCAGTTGGCCATCACGTGCGGTCACTCCGACACAGCAGGTGGTCGCGGCGAACGCGTCGATCGCATCCCTGGCGCTGACGAAGGGCGCGGCCGCGACGCCGAACTTCGCCTCGTACCACAGGTGGACTCGCGCCTGATTGCGCACCTCAATGGTCGCGTCCAAGTCCGCGCACACGCTGGTTACCTCCCGGATCACCCGATCCTCTGCCTCCCAGGACAGGTCGTCGCCGTCACAGTAGAAGACGTCGTAGTCCTTGATCCCCTCTCCCGGGGGTCGGCCCGAGAGGCTGTTCCACACGTTCTGGAACACCGCACCCGCGGTGAGCCACCAGTCCGGCAGCCCAAGAGCGGGCAGCCGGCCGAGGATTCCGGCGCACACGGGGTCGGCGAGCACCGCCTCAACCAGGCGATCAGTGAGCGAACCAGCGGTCATGGGCCAAGTGTCTCCCACGCACAGCGCCCCTCCCCTTGCGCCGAGGCGCCTCCACCGCCCAACGCGCGGTTCCCGGACATCCGGGCCCGACTAGCCTTGAGTCATGCCCGCTGCCACCGCGCCGACCCCCCCCGAACTTGTCGACATCCACTGTCACGGAGCCGTGGGCCACGCGTTCGGGGACACCGACCAGGGCTCACGGGAGGCCGCGAACTACCTGCGGCAGCGCGGCATACGCCAGATCGTCGCGAGCCTGGTCTCAGGCCCGCCGGCCACCCTCGAACGGCAGGTCGCCACCCTGGCCCCCCTCGTCGCCGACGGGACACTCGCCGGGATCCACCTCGAGGGGCCGTTCCTCGCCCCGGCGTGCCGAGGCGCGCACGACCCGGCCGCGCTGCGCCACCCGGACCCCGCTCTGGTCGAGCACCTCGCCGCCGTCGCCGCCGACCTCGGTGCCCCGCGCGCCATCCGCCAACTCACCTTCGCCCCCGAACTCCCCGGCGCCGACCGCCTCATCGCCACCTTGGCGCGCCTGGGCGTCCACCCCGCGGTCGGGCACACCGCGGCCAGCGCCGCCCAGGTGCGCGCCGCGCTCGCGGCCGTCGCCGAGGCCACCGGTCGCCCCGCGCTCGTCACGCACCTGTTCAACGGTATGCCGGCCTTCCACCACCGCGACGGGGGCCCGGCCGCCGCTGCCCTCGCCGCGGCCGCCCGGGGCGAGGCGGTCGTCGAACTCATTGCCGACGGCGTCCACGTCGCACCCGAGGTGGTCCAGTTGGTGTTCGACACGGTGCCGCAGGGGCATGTCGTGCTCATCTCGGATGCGATGGCGGCGACCGGACTCGGCGACGGCGACTACATGCTGGGCACCTTGCCGGTGCGGGTGGCCGGCGGCACGGCGCGCATCGTCGACCCCGACGGTCACGCCGGCGCCATCGCCGGGAGCACCTCGACGGTCGCGGACTGCCTGCGCTGGGCGATCGAGGTGGCCGGCATACCGGCGTCGTATGCCGTGCCCGCCGCCACCACCTCGCCCCGCCTCGCGCTCGACCTGCCCTGACCCCGATTCGAGGTATAAGCGCGCGGATCCAGCGGCGTTTTTACCTCGAATCGGCGGCGGGGGAACCGGGCTAGAAGCCCTGCCAGACCGGCTTGTTGGCCCAGGTATCGCGGTAGTAGGCGCCCAACTGCAACCGGCTCGCGGCGGCCTCATCGACGATGACGCTCACGTGCGGGTGGAACTGCAACACGCTCGCCGGCCACATCGCCGACACCGGCCCCTCGACCAGTTGGTGGATCGCCTCGGCCTTGCCGCGCCCGGTCGCGAGCAGCACCAGGTGCCGGGCCGCCATGATCGTCCCGATCCCCTGGGTGAGGCAGTGCACCGGCACCGCCTCGACGTCCCCGCCGAAGAAGCGCGCGTTGTCGATCCGGGTCTGCGGGGTCAAGGTCTTGATCCGGGTCCGCGATGCCAGCGAGGACCCTGGCTCGTTGAAGGCGATGTGCCCGTCCGCGCCGATGCCGAGGATCTGCAGGTCCACCCCGCCGGCCGCGGTCAAGGCCGCCTCGTATGCCGCGCACGCGGCGACGAGGTCCTCGGCCAGCCCGTCGGGTCCGTGGACCGCTGCCGGATCGAGGTCGACGTGGTCGGTGAACTCGGTGGCGATGACGTTGCGGTACCGCTGCGGGTGGTCGGCCGCCAGCCCGACGTACTCGTCGAGGGTGAACGCCGTGACCTGCGCGAACGACAACCCTTCCGCGCGGTGCCGGCGGATCAACTCGGCATACGTCGACAGCGGGCTCGACCCGGTCGCTAAGCCGAGGACGGCTGCGGGACGGCCCGCGAGCAGCTGGGTGACGGCGTCGGCACCGAGACGGCCGACCTCGCCGGTGGGCGCGATGACGACTTCCATGTCAGGCCTCCTTACCCCGCACGGCCGCGGCGAACCAGGACGTGATCGACGTCGGGTGGGTGATGGCGGTGCCGACGACGACGGCATACGCCCCGGCGGCGAGTGCGGCGACCGCGTCCGCCGGGGTGTGGATGCGGCCCTCGGCAATGACCGGGACGTCGACCGCCTCGACGAGGGCGGTGACCAACTCGAGGTCGGGCCCGGGGGTGCGGCGCCGGTCCGGGGTGTACCCGGCCAGGGTGGTCCCCACGACGTCGGCCCCCGCCGCTGCCGCTGCCACCGCGTCGGCGACGCTCGCGCAGTCGGCCATGACCAGGGCGCCCTCGGCGTGCACGGCCGCGCAGGCATCGGCGAACCGCGAGCCGTCCGGCCGGGGCCGCAGCGTGCCGTCGATGGCGACGATGTCGGCGCCGGTCCGCGCGACGGCCACCGCGTGGGCCACGCTCGGGGTGATGTAGACCCCGGTCGCGCCGTCCTTCCACAGCCCGATGATCGGCACCCGAAGCAGCGGGCGCATGGCGTGCAGGTCGGCCAGGCCTTGGGCCCGCACCCCCACCGCGCCCCCGGCGACGACGGCCCGCGCCACCCGGGTCATCGTTTCGGTATGCCGCATCGGCTCACCCGGGTAGGCCTGGCACGAGACGACCAGCCCGCCGGCGAGCCGGGTCAGGACCCCACTCATCGCCCCTCCTCCACGGCCGAGGCCCGCATCGCGGGCGCTCCCGAGGACCCGGTACCGCCGGCACCCGTCCGTTCCCGGACGAAGGCCGCCGCACCCAGGTGCGGCGCATCCGCCCCGGTCTGCGCGAGGACGACCGGGGTATCGGCCAGGGCGTCGAGGGCGCTCTCCCGCACCCCGGCACGCAGCGGCTCCAGCCACGGGGCACCCGCGCCCACGACACCACCGGACAACACGACCACCTCCGGGTCGAGGACGTTGAGCAAGGAGCCGATAGCGATCCCGCTGGCCCGCCCGGCGGTCGCGAGGACGGCGCGCGCCGCCTCGCCCGGGGGCCCGGCGAGTGCCGCCGCGGCGTCGAGGTCGGCCCCGTCGGCGGCCACTCCCCCGTGCTCCCGGTAGGCCGTGAGCATGGCGCTGCCCGACCCGATCGCCTCGAGGTGCCCGCGCCTCCCGCACGAGCACCGGCGGTCGCCGGCCAGGGCGACGTGGACGTGCCCGACATGCCCGGCCGCGTGGTGGGCGCCCGCGACGACCGACCCGTCGAGCACGTGGGCCCCGCCGATGCCGGTGCCGATCGCGACCAAGAGCATCGAGCCGGTATGCCGCCCGGCCCCGTGGCGGGCCTCCCCGAGCGCGTGGGCATGAACGTCGTTGAGACACCACGCGGGCACCCCGAAGGCGCCCGCGAGCCGGTCGGCGACGGCCGTGCCCGCCCAGCCGGCGATGAGGTCGGTCGCGGCCACGACGACCCCGCGCTCGCTGTCGACGACCCCGGCGCACGAGACCCCGAGGGCGGTCACCGGGTCCGCGGGGCCGGCGTCGCGGCATACGCTCCGGGCGAGCACGGCGGCGCGCCCGAGCACGGCGTCGGCGCCCTCGCGCGCCGGCGTCGGCACGGTCTCGCGGCTGCTGACCACGCCGTCGCTCACGAGGGCAGCCGCGATCTTGGTGCCGCCGATGTCGAGGGTGAGGATGCTCACCGCAGGCCCACGCCCTCGAGGATCGCCGCGATGCCAGCGGCCTCGGTGTCGTCGAGAGCCGGCATCGGGGTGGACATGACGTTCGTGGCGATCACCCCGAGTTCACGCAGGGCCGTCTTGAAGGCCCCCACCCCGGCGGCCGGACCGACCTTGCCGCGGGGCACGTAGACGATCTCGAAAAGGGCCGCGAGCCGCTCCTGCTCGCGCCGCACCAGGTCCCAGTCGCCGGCGCGCGCCGCCCGGTCGAGGCGGACATAGCCGGCCGGGTCGACGTTGGCCAGACCCGGCACCGCCCCGTGCGCCCCGGCGAGGTAGGACCCGTCGACGACGACCTCGTGACCGGTGAGCAACGCCATCCCGGTGCCCGCCGCCGCACTCGCCCGCACCAGGCGCCGGAAGGAGACGTCGTCCCCGGAGGAGTCCTTGACCCCGGCGATGACCCCGTCGGCGCCCCACGTCACCAACTGCTCGACGGTCAGTTTGGTGTGGACGCAAATGGGCAGGTCGTAGGCCCACAGGGGCACGTCGAGGGCGGCGGCCAGGGTGCGGAAGTGGGTGTCGATTTCCTGCGGCCCGGTGATCGCGTAGAACGGCGCGGTGGCCACCACTCCGGCCACCCCCAGTTTGGTCGCCGCCCGCGCGTGGGCGAGCACCCGGTGCGTCTGCATGTCGATGGCCCCGGCCAAGACCGGCACCTGACCGGCGACGATCCCGACGACCTGATCGAGGACCCGCTCGCGCATCCGGTCATCGAAGAAGGCGACCTCGCCGCTGGAACCCAGCGCAAACAGCCCGTCCACGCCGGCATCGAGGTGGCGGGCCACCAGGCGCTCCAACGACGCCACGTCGAGTTCTCCGTCGACAGTCAGCGGGGTCATCAGGGGTGGGATGACGCCGGTGAGCGCTCCGGGGGCGGTGGCGGGGGCGGCATACATAACGGGCTCCTTCGAGGGCGGACAAGGAAACGGCGCGGGCGGGGGCGCCAGGCGACTCGGGTCGCGGCGCCGGCCGGTCACAGCAGCGAGGGCGTCGCGGCGAGCAGGGTCTTGGTGTAGTCCTCCCGCGGGCGGGTGAAGATCTCCTCAGCGGTGCCGGTCTCGACGGCCCGCCCGGCATACATGACGACGATCTGGTCCGAGACGTACCGCACCGTGTTGATGTCGTGGGAGATGAAGACCAGGCCCAAGCCCAGTTCCATCTTGAGGTCCATGAGCAGGTTGAGCACCTGGGCCCGCACCGACACGTCGAGCGCGGAGGTCGGCTCGTCGGCGACGATGAGGTCGGGCTGGAGGATGAGGGCCCGGGCGATCGCCACCCGTTGGCGCTGGCCGCCGGAGATCTGGCGCGGCAGCACCTCCAGGGCCGACTGGGGTAATCCGACGAGGTGGAGGGTCTCGCGCACCGTCGCCAACCGGGAGCGCTGGTCGCCGATGCCGTGGACGCGCAGCGGGTCGAGGAGTTGGTCGCGCACGACCATCCGCGGGTTGAGGGCGGTCGCGGGGTCCTGGAAGACGACCGACACGGCCCGGCCCAGTTCCCGCCGGCCGGCCCGGGTATGCCGCAGCGCCCGGCCTCGGAAGAGGACCTCACCGGCGGTGGGCGGCTGCAGGCCGACCATGACCCGCGCGAGGGTGGACTTGCCGCACCCGGATTCGCCGACGAGGCCGAGGACCTTGCCCTTGGGCACGCTCACCGAGACCCCGCGGACGGCGTGGACGAGGTCGGGGCGGAACAGTTTGCCGGTGCGCGCCTTGAAGGTGACCTCGATGTTCTTGAGTTCGAGGACCGGGACGCCGGTGGCGCTGGGGTCGGGCGCGGTGGTCAGCGGGGTGGTCGACGCGGGGTTCATCGCGGGTCTCCCGAGGGGGCGGAGGCGGCGAGGGCGGCCTCGAGGGCGGTGGTCGCGGCATACCGGTGAGTGGTGCCGGGGACCGTGCGGAGGGTGGGCCGTTCGTCGCTGCCGATGTCGCGGTATGCCGAGCGCGGCGCGAACCGGTCGCCGGCGACGAAGTCGCGGGGCGAGGGCACGGTGCCGGGCACCTGGTGCAGTCGGGTGGCGCGGCCCTCGATGGAGAGCACGGCGCCGAGCAGCCCCCGGGTGTATTCGTGGCGGGGATCGGTGAGCAGGTCACGGGTGCGACCCTGTTCGACGACCTGGCCGGCATACATGACGGTGATGTTGTGGGCGAGTTGGGCGACGAGGGCGAGGTCGTGGGTGACGAAGATCGTCGCGAACCCGATCTCGGCGCGCAGGTCCCCGAGGAGGTCGACGACCTGTTGCTGGACGGTGACGTCAAGGGCGGTCGTCGGCTCGTCGGCGATGACGAGGCGGGGGTTGCGGGTCAGGGCCATGGCGATGAGGACCCGTTGGCGCTGACCGCCGGAGAGTTCGTGGGGATAGGACTTGAGGGTGCGCACCGGGTCGAGGCCGACGAGGTCGAGCAGGTCGGCGGCGGTGCGCTTGCCCCCGCGCCGGATCAACTGCTCCAGCTGGGTCGAGACGAGCATCGAGGGGTTCAGCGAGGAGAGCGCGTCCTGGTAGATCATCGCCATGTCGTGCCCGCGCAGCGCGTTGTGCTGCTTGGGGGTCAAGGAGAGCACCTCCTGACCGTCGAACCTGATCGAACCGGTGATCCGGGCCGTGGGCGGCAGCAGACCCATGATCGCCAGGGTCGTGATCGACTTGCCGCACCCGGACTCGCCGACGAGGCCGAGGGTCTCCCCGGGCCGGACCGAGAAACTCACCCGGTCGACGATGTCGACGTCGCCGTGGGCCTGGGGGAAGGCGATGGACAGGTCCTCGACGACGAGCAGCGGCGCGGCATCCCCGTCGTAGGTCAGGCGCCGGTCGCTCTCGCGTTCCTTGACGGCCAAGGCGGCGAGGCTGCCTTCGAGGAGCCGGTTGGCCTCCTCGGGGTCGACCGACCCGAGGACGGTCGCGGTGCTGCCCGCGCCGGCGGTGGGCGCCGCGGCGCCGGAGTGGACGGCCGCCTCGTCGGCCTCGACGTCGACGCTCGACTTCACCCGCGGTGAGGCGAGGGTGTCGGTCAGGCCTTCGGCGAGGACGTTGAGGCTGAGCACGGTGACGAGGATCATCAGGCCGGGGAAGAAGGTGGGCCACCAGTAGCCCGAGAGGAGCACCTGCTTGCCGTCGGCGAGGATGTTGCCCCACGAGGGGTTCGGCGGTTTGACCCCGGCGTTGATGAACGACAGGGAAGCCTCGAAGACGATGGCGTCGGCGACGAGGACGGTCGCGAAGACCATGATCGGGGCCAGGCAGTTGCGGGCCACGTGTTTGAACAGGATCCACGGCGTGCGGGCCCCCATGACCCGCGAGGCGGCGACGTAGTCCTCCCCGAACTGGGTGAGGACGTTGGCGCGCACGACCCGGGAGAGCTGGGGGATGTAAAGGAAGCCGATGGCGAAGACGAGGACCGGAACCGAGTTGCCGAACACGGCGACGAACACCGCGGCCAGGGCGATCCCGGGGAAGCTCATGACGATGTCGAGGAGGCGCATGAGCACCTCGGACACGACCTTGCCGGCGGTCGCCGCGACCGACCCGAGGACCGCGGCGACGACGAGCGCGGTGCCGGTCGCGCACAACCCGATGAGCAACGAGGTCCGGGCCCCGTAGACGACCCGGGCGTAGATGTCGCGCCCGATGGCGTCGGTGCCGAACCAGTGCTCGCCGCTGGGTGCCTGGACCGGGGTGCCGGTGGCCAGCGGCGACACCGAGGTGACGAGCGGGGCGAACACGGCGACGGCACCGAGGACGACGAGGAAGGTCAGGGCGATCTTGCTGGCCAGCGGCAGGTCGCGGACGGCACCGAGCCGGGACCCGGGGGCTCCTTCGAGGCGGTGGGTGAGGCGGGAGCGCAACATCTCAGATGCTCCTGATCCGTGGGTTGACCAGCACGTAGAGCAGGTCGACGACGATGTTGACGACGATGAAGGCGATGGCCACCGTCAAGGTGACGCCCTGGACGAGGTAGACGTCGTTGCGGGTCACCCCATCGAGGATGAGCTGGCCCATCGCCTGGATGTTGAAGATGATCTCGATGATGACCGCGCCGCCCATGAGGTAACCGACGCGCAACCCCAGGACGGTGATCGGGGTGATGAGGGCGTTGCGCAAGACGTTGCGGGCGATGACCTGACCGCGGGGTATGCCGCCGCCGATCGCCGTGCGGACGTAGTCCTTGTCGAGTTCCTCGACCATGGCGGTGCGGATGACCCGGGTGAGGGATCCGGCGACCGGCACGGCCAGGGCCACCGCCGGGAGGGTGATGTTGTTGAGGTAGGTCGCCGGGTCGGCCCGGAACGGCACCCATTGGAGGATGAGCGCGGGGAAGACACCCCAACCGCCGGGGATCGTGCCCAGCCACTGGATGAGCAGGATCGCCAGCCAGAACGACGGGGTCGCCAGCGCCGCGATCGACAGCACCCGGATCGTGTGGTCGACCCACCGGTCCCGGTAGACCGCGGCGAGGACCCCGAGGACCAGGGCGATGGTCACGGCGAGGAAGAGCCCGATGAAGGTCAGTTGGAGGGTGATCGGGAAGGCCTTGAGGACGACCTGAGTCACGGGCGTGTTGCCGCTCGTCGTGCCGAGGTCGCCGTGGAGCATGCCGCCGAGGAAGGAGACGTAGCGCACGAGGAGCGGCTCGTCGAGTCCGTGGGCGTCCCGGTAGGCCTGCAGGGCCTCGGCGGAGGCGGACTCCCCCAGGGCCAGCCGCGCGGGATCCGCCGGGGAGAACGACATGACGAAGAAGACCAGGAAGGTCACCCCGAGGACCATGACCGGGAAGGCCGCGAGGCGGCGCCCGATCAGTCGGAGCACATGGGACATGGGGACTCTCTCCGCGCAAGCGACGGTGTGTGGGCGGTGACGCACGAGGGGGTATGCCGCGGGCCCGGCGTCGAGCGCGACCGGCGCCGCGGCATACGGGTAACCCGCGAGGGGACCGGTGGGGAGCGGGACTTCCGCTCCCCACCGGGATCCGGACTACTTGGTGGAGCCGGCCTTGAGGAAGCTGAGGCCGGTCAGGGCGATCGGGGCGAAGTCGACGAGGGTGTCCTTGTCCCAGGCGGTGGGGGTCTTGCGGTGGAACAGCGGGTAGAGGGGCACCTCGTCGGAGACCAGGTCGAAGATCTCGGCCGCGGTGGCCTTGCGGTCGTCCGCGGACGCCTGCCGGATGCCCTTGTCGAGCAGCTGCTGGACCTGCGTGTGCGAGGGCGTCCCGGCCCAGTGCATCCGCGACTCGGTCCACGTCTTGCCGGCATACCACCAGCGCAGGAGCAGGTCGGCGTCGTTGCCGAACACCGAGGGGTCACCGGGGGCGATGACGACGTCATAGGCCTCGGGCTTGCCGTCGATCGTGTTGTAGACGTCGGCCGACTTCTTCTCTTCGAAGGTGACGGTGACGCCGGCGGCCTGCAGGCTCTCCTGGATGATCGGGGTGCACTTCTTCACCCAGTCGTGGTCGGTGCACAGCATCCGGAACGAGGTGACGCCCGCGTCCGCGAACAGCTTCTTGGCCTTGGCGGCGTCGAGCGCGTAGACCACCTTGGCCTTCTTGTATGCCGGGTGGCTCTCTTGGACGAAGCAGGTCGCCGCGGTGCCCTGACCGAGCAGGCCGGTGCTGATGACCTTGGCCATGTCGATGGCGTAGAGGAAGGCCTGGCGGGCCTCCTTCTTGGCGAAGACGTTGCCCGCCGACTGGTTGAACATCGCGAAGAGGAGCCCGAAGCCCTGCACCGATTCGACGTTGGCCGAGGCCTTCATCTGGTCGATGGACAGGTAGGGGACCGAGTCGATGGCCTGGACGCTCTTGGACTGGAGCGCGTTGGTCCGGGTGGCCGGGTCGGGGATGATCTGCCAGGTCATCTTGGCGGCGCGGGCCTTGCGGGAGCCGTTGTAGTCGGCGAACCGCTCGAACTGGATGGTCTTCGACGTGGCGCCGTTGTCGGTCATCTTCCACGGGCCGGTGCCCACGGGCTTGGCCCCGAAGGCCTTGGCGTCGGCGGTGACGACCTTCTTGGGGACGATCTTGACGACCGAGAGCCGGTCGGCGAAGACGCCCGCGGGGTACTTGAGGGTGAAGACGACGGTGTCGGTGCCCTTGGCCTCGACCTTCTCGATGAAGGGGATGAAGGAGGCGTAGAGCGACTTGTTGGCCGGGTCGAGGACGCGGGTGAAGGAGTAGACGACATCGTCGGCCGTCACCGGGTCACCGTTGTGGAACTTCGCACCCGCACGCAACTTGACCTCGGCGGTCGTCCCGGTGGGGGTCTTGGGCAACTCGGCGGCGAGGGCGGCATACGTCTCCCGGGTGGCCGGGTCGACCTCGGTGAGCCCTTCGAGGGTGTGCCAGTTGACGGCGAGCGTGAGGGCCGCCGTCGTCGTCATCGGGTCGTAGGCGTTGGTGCCGAGTTCGTAGGAGATGGCGCCCATGATGGTGCCGTCGTCCTTGATCGGCTTCGACGAGGTCGAGCCGGTGGAGCTGCTGGAGCCGGGGGCGCAGGCACTGAGGGCCGCGCTGAATCCCGCGGCGAGGCCGAATGCGCCGGCGAGACCGACGAAACCGCGGCGGGTGGTGGAGTAATCCAAGGCGTTCATCGTTGAGCGCGACCTTTCGCTGGGGGGCGCCACCCCTCGGGGCGAGGGATGTCAGATGTCTGACGTCTGATGAAAGGGACGTTAGTGTGTCACACTGTCGTCGTCAACACTCACCCCACAGTGATCCACGCCATGATGGATCGCCGGCGCGCGGTTCGCGGCGCGGGCCCGCGGCCCGCACACCCCGCGGCAGACGAGGAATCCGAGTGGAGCGCGAAGGAGGAACGGTGGCCCGATCAGCCCCGCGTCGCCGCACGCCCGTCGACCAGATCGAGGACCTCATCCTCGATCTCGAGTTGCGCCCCGGCGACCCGATGCCCACGGAAGCGGCCCTGTGCGAGCAACTGGGGATCTCGCGCTCGTCGGTCCGGGAGGCCATCCGCACCCTCCAGTCCCTCGACATCGTCGAGGTCCGCCACGGGCACGGCACGTACGTCGGTCAGCTCTCCCTCTCCCCGCTGGTGTCGGGGCTGATCTTCCGCAGCGTCCTCAACACCGACCAGTCCTTCCGCACCCTGCGCGACGTGGTGTCGCTGCGGATCGCTCTCGACCTCGGGGTTGCCGACGAGGTATGCCGCGTGCACGGCGGCCATCCCGACCCGACGTTGCGTGCCCTGGTCGCCGACATGCGCACCCGCACGGCCGCCGGGCTGCCCTTTCCCGAATCGGACGGTGCGTTCCACTCGCGACTGCTGTCGGCGGTCGACAACGTCCTCGTGCGTGAACTCGCGGCGGCCTTCTGGGAGGTACACACCAAGGTGGTGCCGCTGCTCGGGTTCCCCCCCAACACCGAGATCGAGCACACCGTCGAGGCCCACGACGCCATCCTCGACGCCCTCGAGGCCGGCGATGTCGATGCCTATCGGGCCGCGGTGCTCGACCACTACGGGCCGCTGACCCGGGCCATCGACGCGGCCTCGGCTTCGACCCCGGCTCCGGCTTCGGCTTCGACCCCCGCCCCGGCTTCGGCCCCCACCCCAGCCCCGGCCGCTCTAGGGTGAGACGCATGATAACGGCTGTCCACACGCTCATCTACAGCGATGACCCACCGGCGACCAGAGCCTTCTTCCGTGACGTTCTCGACCTGACCTGGGTCAGCGACCCGGGCAGCAGCGAGGCGGGCAGCGACCCCAAGAGCGCCGACTCCTGGCTCATTTTCGACACCGGGCCCAGCGAGTTGGGGGTCCACCCCACCCGCACCGACGCCGACGGCGATGTCGTCAACGCCCCTCGGCACCACCAGATCAGCCTCATGGTCGAGGACATCGCCGAGGCCGAGGCCACGATCCGCGCCCGCGGCGGCGAGATCGTCACCGGGCCGCGCGATTTCAGTTGGGGCACCGGCATCGAGGTCGCCGTGCCGGGCACCGACGCGATCTTGATCTACGAGCCCAAGCACGCCACGGCATACCACCTCTGAGCGGCCCGCGGGCGCTTGGCTGAAGCGCCGCGGTTGTCCCCACGACCACGACGCTTCAACCAACGCGCCGAAACCGGCTCAGCGCTGGCGGTGCTCCTGGTAGTAGCGGATCAACGCCTGCGTCGAGGCGTCCTGGGCCGCCAGCGCCGCCTCGTCACCGGCGATCGCCGGCGCAATCTGCAACGCCAACTGCTTGCCCAACTCCACGCCCCACTGGTCGAAGGAGTCGATGCCCCAGACGATGCCTTGGACGAACGTGATGTGTTCGTAGAGCGCGATCAACTGCCCCACGACCGACGGCGACAGCGCCGGGGCCATGATCGAGGTCGTGGGCCGGTTGCCGGGGAACACCTTCGCCGACACCAACGCGTCGGGCACCCCCTCGGCCCGCACCTCGGCCACGGTCTTGCCGAACGCCAACGCCTTGGTCTGGGCGAAGAAGTTGGCGAGGAACAACTCGTGGACGTCCTGCTCGCCGTCGCGGATCGGGTGCGCCGGCGTGGCCACCGCGATGAAATCGGCCGGCACCACGCGCGTGCCCTGGTGGAGCAGTTGGTAGAAGGCGTGCTGCCCGTTGGTGCCCGGCTCGCCCCAGAACACCTCGCCGGTCTCGGTTGTCACCGGCGACCCGTCGGCCCGGACCCGCTTGCCGTTGGACTCCATGGTCAGTTGTTGCAGGTATGCCGCGAACCGGTGCAGGTCTTGCGCGTAGGGCAACACCGCGTGGGCCCCGAACTTGAAGAAGTTGACGTACCAGACGTTGAGCATCGCCATCAGGATCGGCACGTTGCGCTCATAGGGCTCGAACTGGAAGTGCACGTCGACGGCGTGGAAACCGGCCAAGAACTCGGCGAAACGCTCCCGCCCGATGGCCACCGCGATGCTCGTCCCGATCGCCGAGTCGACCGAATAGCGGCCACCCACCCAGTCCCAGAACCCGAACGCGTTGTGCGGGTCGATACCGAACGCCTCGACCTTGTCCAGGGCCGTCGACACCGCGACGAAGTGCGCGGCCACCGCATTCCGGCGCGCCTCATCGGAGTCCTCGAGGACCCCGGCCTCACCGAGCCGCCGCCACAGCCAGTCGCGGGCCATCCGGGCATTGGTGAGGGTTTCCAAGGTGGTGAAGGTCTTGCTCGCCACGATGAACAAGGTCGTCTCGGGGTCGAGGTCGCGGGTCTTCTCGTAGACATCGGCGGGGTCGATGTTCGAGACGAACCGGCACCGAATCCGGTCATGCACATAGGCCGACAGCGCTTCGTAGACCATGACCGGGCCGAGGTCGGAGCCGCCGATGCCGATGTTGACGACGGTGCGGATCTCCTTGCCGGTGCTGCCGCGCCACTCTCCCGAGCGCACCTTGTCGGCGAATTCGTAGACCCGGTCGAGGGTGGCGTGGACGTCCTCGACGACATTGCGCCCGTCGACGAACAATGTGTCGCTGCGAGGCCGCCGCAGCGCCGTGTGCAGCACGGAGCGGTCTTCGGTGACGTTGATCCGGTCGCCGCGGAACATCGCCTCCCGCCGCCCGGCGATGTCGACCGCGGTCCCCAGACGCACGAAGGCGTCGAGGATGTCGTCGTCGATGAGGTTCTTGGACAGGTCGACGAGCAGGTCGCCGCACCGGAAGGTGAACCGTTGCGCCCGCTGCGGGTCCTCGGCAAAGGCGCCCCGCAGGTCCGGTACGTATGCCGTGTTGAGACGGGCCAGGTCGGCCCAGGCGGAGGTGGTGGTGACGTCGACGGAGGTCATGTCCTCACCCTAGAGGCGCGGCGCCTCCGAATGACCGGTATTGGGGTGTGGCGCACAGACCTTTGCTGGTTGTCGGCGCTCGACGCCCGCGCCGGGCCACTCACCGCGCTCGCGGGACCGGCACCGGCCCCGTTCGCGCCACCCAACGCCTAGAGTCGCCGGTCGGAAAGCACCGGGAAATCGCGTCGGTATGCCGCCGTCGTCTCCAGGTCGATGTCGACGACGAGCACCCCCTCGTCACCGTGGGCCAGCTCACCGAGGACCTCGCCCGTGGCCGCCACCACCTGGCTGCGCCCACCCATGGCCACATCGCGGTGAGTGCCACCGGTGTTGCACTGGATCATGACGCACTGGTTCTCGATCGCGCGGGCCTGCCCGAGCAGGGTCCAGTGGGCCACCCGCGCGGCGGGCCAGGCGGCCGGCACGACGAACACCTCGGCGCCGGCATCGAGGAGGAGCCGGAACAACTCGGGAAAGCGCAGGTCGTAGCAGGTGGCCAGGCCCACCTTGACGACTCGGCGGGCGCCGGTCGCGGCGTTCGCGTCCTCGCCCTCGTGAGGACCGAGCGGCACCGGCAGCACGACCCAGCCGCGCCCGGCCTCCATGAGCACCGGCTCCCCCGCGCCGAACCCGAACCGGTGCATCTTCCGATAGGTCGCGAGAACCGACCCGTCGGGCCCGCACACGAGCGCGGTATTGGCGAGCGACTTGCCCTCCGGGCCCGGCTCGGGGAGCCGCTCGACGAAGGTCCCGGCGTGCAACAGCACCCCCAACTCACCGGCCAACGCGGCCATGGTCTGCGCAAACGGTCCATCGACGGGCCCGGCAACGCCCTCCCACCCGTCGTAGCCGAACCCCGTCGGCGCCCACAACTCGGGCAGCACGATGAGATCGAGACCGGGGTGGGCGGCATACGTGGCCCGGACCAACGCGCTCACGCGGGTGACCCGCTCCGCGACCGTTTCGTCGTCGCCGTAGCCGACCTGAACGACCGCCACCCGCAGGACCGCCACTAGCGATCGACCTCCTTGTCGTGGGCGCCCAAGTTCGCCAGATAGTCGTTGTATGCCGTGAGCTCGGCATCACCGTCGCGATCGGCCTGGCGATCCTTGCGGCGAGTCTCGATCTTGTCACGCCGAATCCACTGGACGGCCACAACGATGGCAAGGGTCAGCGTCGGGGCCTCCCCGATGCCCCAGGCGATCATGCCGGCGACGTGCTGATCGGTCAGCGGGTCCGGGCCCCACGGCAGATTGATCCGGGTGAAGAAGTCACCGGCGAGCAGGTCGCGGGTGTCGGTCAATGCGACCCCGAAGAAGGCGTGGAACGAGATCGTCGCAAACAGCACGACGAGGAGCATGAGCGGGCTCCACTTCGGCGGGCCGGGGTCGGTGCCGATGAGGACCCACACGAAGAGGAACCCGGTGAGGACGAAGTGCCCCATCATGAGCAGATGCCCGGTGTGGGTGGTCAGCGCCAGGTTGAACGTCGGGGACCAGTAGAAGATCGCCATCGAGACGAAGAAGAGCGTCGCCGCAACGACGGGGTTGGCGAACACCCGCATCGCCCGGGAGTGCACGACCTGGAGGAGCACCTCGCGCCAACCCCACGTCTTGTCGTGGCGCGCCGGCAGCGCGCGCATGGCCAAGGTGATGGCGGCCCCCGGTACGAGGAAGAGCGGCAGCAGCATCGCGATGCCCATGTGCATGACCATGTGGACCGAGAAGAGCACCCGGCCCCAGATTTCCGCCGGCCCACACGTGAAGTAGATCCACACGAGCCACCCGAGCATCCACAACGTCGTGCGCGACCAGGGCCAGGAGTCGCCGCGCCGGTGCAGTCGGATGACGCCCGCGGCATACAAACCCATGGCGAGCAGCGCGATGGTGAGGAACAGCCAGTTGATTCGCCACGCCGTGAACCAGTCGATCGAACTCATCGGGCCCGGGTCGGGATAACTGGTGAGGGAGAGCACGACCGTCGGGTTCGGCAGCGCGTCGGGAATCGGAGGGGCACTGCGGGACAGGGCGACCGCGAACCCGGTGGCGACCGCCATCAGCCCGATTTCGACGATCGCGAGCCGGCCGAAGGCCCGCCCGTCGCTGGGATCGCGCTCGAGGCGGGCGACGACGACCCGGCGCTGCTGCCAGCCCAGGACGCCGAGCAGGACGAGGAGGATGACCTTGGCGAGGACGACGAGGCCGTACTGCGAGGTCATGGCCGCCCACGACCCCACCCGCAGGATCGCCTGTTGCATGCCGGAGAGGGCGACCGCGGCATACGCCCACAGGGCCACCGTCGAGTAGCGGGCGACACTGACACCCAGGTCGCGGCCGAGACGGCGGCGGAGCATGACCAACCCGACCAGGCCGCCCACCCACGCGGACACCCCGATGAGGTGGAAGGCCATCGAGTTGACGACGTCCTCATGGGACGCCGATCCACCCGTGTGGGAACTCAGGGCGTTGATGACAATGCCGACGAGGGTGAACACGAACAGCCACGCCATCGTCGCGCGGGAGCGGGTGAGCGCCCCCCACACGGCGACAACCATGGCGAGGACCGAGGAGATGACGAGGATGCGGGTCGCCTCCAGGGAGAAGACGTAGGCGCCGAACTGCGGCAGCAGGTGCGGGTCGGTGAGCGGCAGCCCGGCGAGGTCGGCGAACGTGAAGAGCGCCGCCACCCCCGACGCGAGCGCCCAGATGAACGCGGTGAGGGCCGCCCACCGGGTCGCGTCGATCCGGCGGTTGGTGTGGGCTCGCTCGGGCACGACGAAGGCCGCGAGGGCGAGCAACCCGAAGGTCACCACCGAGGCCGCCTGGGCGACCACGAGGGCGGGCGGCAGTCCCCAACGCACGAGCGGGCCGGGGTCGGAAAGGGCGAGTGGTTCGGTGGCGTCGGTGTAGGCAGCGGCCCCCACGACGGCCGCCAGGGCGAGCACGCCGAGAAGGATCGGCGCACTCCAGGGATGGGCGACGGGTGGGGCTTGGGACGGCGAACCGGTGGCCCGCGGGGCACCTCCCTTGGGGGGCGTGGAGACGGGTGCGGACGGCATACCACCAGACGGCATACCACCAGGGTAGGTACTGTCCAAGTGTGACGATCACCCCGCCTCCGCCCACCGACCTCCCCGGCCTCATCGAGGCGTATGCCGCGACCACCGGCGCCGTGCTCGAGTTGGCCTCGTCGGTGACGGGCGAGGCGGCCGAGCGGGAGACCGATTGCCCGGGCTGGACGGTCCTCGATCAGGTGCGGCATGTGCTCAGCGTCGAGGGCTTGCTGCTCGGCGAGTCGATCCCGCAGGTCGACGTGAGCGGGTACGCGCATGTGCGCAGCGAGTTCGGGGGCCTCATCGAGATGCTCGTCGAGGGGCGCCGCGCGTTGGGGGTCGACGAGGTGGTCGCGCAGTTGCGTTCGGTCGTGGAGCGGCGGTTGGCGGTGCTGCGCGATCCGGCGTTGACGGTTTCGACGCCGTCCTTCGGCCCGCTCGGACCGGCGCCGTTGGGGGAGGTGCTCACGCTGCGGGTTTTCGACATCTGGTGTCACGAGCAGGATGTGCGGGAGGCTCTGGGCGTGCCGGGCGGGTTTGCGGGTGCGTCGGCCGCGTCGGTGGCGTCGGCGGCGTCGGTGACGGCGCCGGCGGCGGTGGCGTCGGTGACGGCGCCGGCGGCGGCGTCGGTGGCGATCGGGAGGGCGCTGAGTGGGGTGCCGCGGGCGTTGGCGCGCGGTGCGGGGCTGGCCGCCGGGGATGTGGTGCGGCTGGTGGTGTCCGGTCCGGTAGCCGTCGACTATGCGGTGACGATGGTTGCCGGTCCCGATGGTCGACTGCGGGGTATGCCGTTGGGCTCGGGCGTTGGGGGGTCGTGCGCTGAGGGTGTTGGCGGCTCGGTCGCGGGTCCCGGGGCGAGTGAGGGTCCGGAGCCGACGGTGACGATCGGGTTGACGACGCGCGAGTTCACCCGCCGGGTGGCCGGTCGGTGGCCGGTGTCGCGGTTGGCGCCCACGGTGGTCGGTGACGCGGCGGTCGCCGCCCGAGTACTGGAGGCGCTCGTCGTCACCCCCTGACGATCGGCCGAGCGTCGCCGCGCGGCATACGGATCGGTAAACATTCGACCAATAGGTGGATTGTTTACGCGGCGAGGGGGCAGCGGCGGCATACGGATCGGTAAACAATCGACCAATAGGTGGATTCTTCACGCGGCGGGGGCGCGGCACTTGCGCGCTGCAAGCAACTGCGCGATAGTTGCGCTGTGCAAGTTTCACCAGACGTGTGTCGTGAACCGAGACCGGGTGAGGAGGTCGCTGCCGAGCGCACCCTGGGCGACCATGTGATCCGGGTCGTCAAGTTGCTGCACGCCGGGCGACACCGGATGCCGCGACCCCACCCCGACGTCGACCCGCTGACCTACCCGTTGCTCTTCCAGATCGCGCGCGAGCAGTGCCGCATCTCGGACTTGGCGGCGATGTTCCAGTCGGAATTGTCGACGGTATCCCGGCAGGTGAGTTCGCTGGTCGACCTCGGCCTGGTCAGCAAGGAGCCCGATCCTCGGGACCGTCGGGCGCAGGTGCTCGCCCTCACCGAGGACGGCTGCGCCCTTCTCCGCGACATACGCGCCCTCCGCGATGCCTGGATCAACGCTCTCCTCGCCGACTGGACCGAGACGGACCGCGAGTTGCTCGCCAGCCTCTTGGCCCGCTTCGGCGACGCCGTCGAAAGCCACACCCTCGCCCTCGAGATTCCCGACTCTTGACCCTCCCGCGGACCGGTGACCCAACTGGGGGCAACTTCCCAGTCGGACACCTGGTCCCACGACAGGGAGCTGACCGGCTCCCGCCCGCTCCAGAGTTGGCCGCCCGCCCCGGCGCTGCCCACACCCGGCCCCGCCGCCCGTCTCTCACCGTTTCACTTCAACCTCAGGATTCTCATGACCGCCGCACCCGCCGAAGAGACCAACGCTGTCGGCATCACCCATCGCCAGATCGTCACCATCCTCACCGGGCTCATGCTCGGCATGTTCCTCGCCGCCCTCGACCAGACGATCGTCGCCACCGCCATTCGCACGATCGCCGACGAGCTCAAGGGTCTGGAACACCAGGCCTGGGCCACCACGGCATACCTCATCACCTCCACGATCGTCACCCCGCTTTACGGGAAACTGTCCGACATTTACGGGCGGAAGAAGTTCTTCCTCTCGGCAATCACGATCTTCATTGTCGGCTCGCTGTTGTGTACGCTCTCGACGTCGATGCTGCAATTGGCGGTTTATCGCGCTTTCCAGGGGCTGGGCGCCGGTGGTCTTTTCTCGCTCGCTTTGGCAATTGTCGGTGATATCGTGCCGCCGCGGGACCGGGCGAAATATCAGGGCTATTTCCTGGCGGTGTTCGGCACCTCCTCGGTGCTCGGCCCGGTGATCGGTGGGGCGCTGGCCGGCACCGACTCCATTCTCGGGATCACGGGGTGGCGCTGGGTCTTCCTGGTGAATGTGCCCATCGGTTTTGTCGCCTTTGTCGTCGTCGCCCGCACCCTGCACCTGAACCATCACCGCCTCGACCACCGCATCGACTGGCTCGGCGCCGCGCTCCTCTCCCTCGCCCTCGTCCCGCTCCTGCTCGTCGCCGAACAGGGACGCGAATGGGGCTGGACCTCAAGGGATGCCGTCGTCTGCTACATCGTCGGCGGGATCGCCCTCGCGCTCTTCCACCTGCAGGAATGGCGCATGGGCGAGGAAGCGATTCTGCCTTTGCGACTCTTCGCCAACCGAACGGTGGGCATCGCCTCGCTCGCCGGAGTCGTCGTCGGCATTGCCATGTTCGGCGGCATCGCTATGCTCCCGCTCTACCTCCAGATCGTGCGCGGAAATACTCCCACGGAGGCCGGTTTGCAGTTGCTGCCCATGACCTTGGGCATCATGGCCGGCTCGATCATCAGCGGTCAGTTGATTTCGCGCACGGGCCGCTACAAGGTGTTTCCGGTTATCGGTTCGGCCTTCATCATGATCGGGTTGTTCCTGTTTCATTACGTCCAATACGACACCCCGCTGTGGCGCACCATGCTCGTCATGGTCCTGTTCGGGGTGGGCCTGGGCTTCAATTTCCAGCCGCTGACCCTTGCCGTGCAGAATGCGGTCCCGCGTCACCAGATCGGGGTGGCCACGTCGACGGCGACCTTCTCGCGTCAGATCGGTGGCACGATCGGGACCGCGGTGTTCTTGTCGGTCCTGTTCTCGACGGTGGGCGACAACATCACGAAGGCCTTCACCCGGATCGCCCCGACGGCGGACTTCCAGGCGGCACTGCGCGACCCGGCCAATGCCGCTTTCGCCCATCAGTTGGCCGCCGCGCACCAATCGGGCGCCTCGGTCGCCTCGACGGGCGTGCTGCAGGACAGCTCGTTCCTCACCCACTTGGACCCCCGTCTGGCTCAGCCCTTCTTCGTGGGGTTCGCCGACTCGATGGACCTGGTGTTCCTGCTCGGCTCGGCGGTCATGGTGCTCGGTTTCGCCCTGGCCTTCTTCCTGCCCAACGTGGAACTGCAGGGCGGCCCCCAGGATCGGCCCATCGCCGAATAGGTCACCCGCGGACTACGGCGCCGGCGACGACGGTGGGTTGATCCCGTGCGCCTCGAGGAGTCGGCGGAGTCACTGTCGGCCGAGGTCACGGCATACTCCGTTCGATCGCTTGCGCCGCCCGCGGAGTCGGGCTTGCGGTTGCCGGTGACGTGGCGACGGCGCCCCGGGCGCACGAAATGGCCCTGCGTCTCGCTTGGCGCCATCGCGAGTTCCCCGCGAGGAGCCTGTATGCCGCGGGCCCGGTCAGGCGCCAGGGTGACGGCCATTCGCAGGCCCCGGACAGTCGTGATGATGAGTGCGCTCTCCCGCGCGGATGACGGTGCTCACGCGTGCCGCATGGCCGCGCCTGGTCACACCCGGGGGGGTATGCCGTGTGCAGGCGTTGCTAGGCGGCGTCGAGGTGGATCTCTAGGCCGCAGTTTGGGGTCCAGATGATGTCGATGAGGGTTGATAGCGGGGGCCGGTCGTCGGCGAGATGAGGGGCTGAGTGCCAGTCGGGTCCGCGCAGGGCCGGTGGGCTCGTGGTGTGGGTCTGTCCGGTGGGGGTGGTCCAGGTGGTTCGCCGGGTAGCGCCGGCCTCTTCGCCCTGGTCGGGGTTGCCGGTGGCGTGCCAGCCGGGGCTGCGGGTGCCGGGTCCGTCGTCAGCCTCCTCGTCGGCGAGGGATGCTGGGGGTGGGTGCCAGCCGGGTCCGAGCAGCGGCGGCGGACTCGTGGCATGGGTCTGTCCGGTGGGGGTAGTCCAGGTGACACGCCGGGTAGCCTCAGCCGCTTCGTGGTCGGGGTCGATGCCGGCACGCCGGGTGGTGTCCACCCCGGTGTCGGGGCGTTCCTGGTGGAGGGTGACGTGCCAGCCGGGTTGTTCTTTGGTGTCGTTGCACCGCCGGCATAACCCTTCCCCGTTCACGTAACTGGTGGCCCCGCCGTGCCGGTACGGGTGGGTGTGGTCGATGTCGCGGATGGGGGCGTCGCACCAGGGTGCGGCACAGGTTTGGTCCCGTAACCGGATCATCTCCGCGAGGGCCCCGGTGAATGCCCGGGTTCGGGATTCCATGGCGACCAGGTCCCGCCCATCCACACTCGTAAACAGGCGCCGAATCTTCGCGGGGGTGCCCGGGTCGGCCAGCCACGCCCAGGCGGCCGGTACTGGGATCGGGCCGTACCCGGGCACATTGGCTGGTTCGGTGACCGACCGGGTGGGGTCACCAACCCCGAACAGGGACCGGTCGGTGATGACCAGGTCCACCATCACCGGCTGACCCTCCCCCACGCCCCGCCCCGACAACCGGCGTAACGCCAAGTCCGTCATGACCGCCCCCAACCCACGCCCACCCGCACCCTCACCACCGGGGTCTTGGCCACCGATGATCGTGTGCGCGTCACGGCGTAACGTCGCATACGCCCCAACCACCTCCGCCAGGGGACCCACCACGGACAGGTACGCCAACCCATCCGGCGCAGGCCGCACCGTGACCCGACGGGACCCGACGGCCTGGTTGATTTTGGCGACCACCCCCGCCGCATCCACCTGTGCGGCAACCCGCCGGCATGCTGCCCCGAGTTGCTTCGGCGTCAATGAGGGCAGGTCCGGGGCGAGGACCTCATCGACGTGTTCACGCACCCCCACGGGGAGGCCTGTGGTTGCGGTGACCGCGACCTGCGCGTGGTACTGGCTAATCACCCCCTGGGTGAGGGCGTGCAAGGTGTGCGGCATCTGATCGGTCAACACCGTCGCCAGGTGACGAAACGCATCCCCCCGCGACGGGGAACACCGCAACACCAACGCCAACTGCGACCCGATCGACCGAGACGCCTTCCCCGGGTCACCCCCAACTTGGACATGCGCGCACCGCTGCGAGGTATCAAAGGCTTCGGTGACCCGCACCTGCGCCGCCGTGGTGACCGCTTTCAACTCTTCGAGGGCACCAATCAGAACCAACCGGTCCGCGTCCGTCAGCCCTTCCCCGTCGACCCCGGTCAGCCACGCACGGAACCTGGTGAGGGGTTCGAGGGTGGTGGTTGTCGACATACTTCATCGTACACCCGTACACGGCTGGAAGGAACCCTCCTTGGGAGGTAATTATGCTGCACACCAAGAATATTCCGCAGTGTCGAGGACTCTTCCGCGCCCTGGATCGGGCCACCATGCGCGCCCAGAACCAGGTCGCGCCGCAGCCGAGATCGGATCACACTTGGCGCCCAGGATCGGGTCTCCCACCGGCCCCGGCCGGGTCTCCCGCCGTTGCCCGGATATCCGGTCTGCACACCCCCGGGACCGGGTCTCCCCCACGCGGCGAGATCGCGTTACAGACTCGCCGGGATTGGGTCCCTGGTCGCGCCAGGATCAGATCCAGTGAGCGAGGGCGACGGCTCGCCCTTGAACTTGGGGTGGGAAAGGGGCACTTCGCACCCGAACATTCGGGGTGCGAAGTGGACGTTAGGCACTTCAGGCGGGAAAGGAGGGACGGGTGAGGTGCGTCGCCGGCAACTAGGGCGTCTCACCAGCGGCAGCCAAGCCGCGGTGAATCCGGGAGCGGCCGGCATACGCAATCAAGGCGGCGATCGCCGCCGCCACCACCGGGAGGGCATAGGCAGCCTGCCCACCGACGAGTTCGACGAGCCAGCCCGCCACCGCAGTCCCGGAGGAGATGCCGATGAGCACCCCGGTGACAGCGACCGACATGCCCTCGGTGAGCAGGGCCTTGGGCACGAGGCGCTGCACCAGCGAAAGGGAGGTGATGAGCATCGGCGCGGTCGCCGACCCGGCGACGAACATGATGCCCGCCAACGCCCAGAGGTTGTGGGTGAGCAACACCGGCGCCTGCAGCACGCTCATCGCCGCGCCCAGGAGCACGAACCGCCGCACAATCGACCCGGACAAAGTGCGCGTGCCGAAGAGCAGCCCCGAAATCGCCGACCCGCCGGCGAACGCCGCGAGGATCGTGCTCGAAAACGCCTTGACGCCCGCCTCGTCGGACACCGCCACGGCCACGACCTCGTTGGCGCCAAACAGCACCCCGACCATGAACAACACCGTCGGCACGACGAGCATCCCCGACCGGTGAATCGCCAACCCGCCGGGCCGCTCCGCGTGCGGCACAACCGGCGGTTCGGTGCGGCGCTCGGCGAGGAAGAGCAGCGCTCCCCCGGCGAAGAACACCTCCCCGAGGATGAGACCGGCCTCCGGGAACAGGGTGGTCGAAGCGAGCACCGCAACAACCGGCCCGACGACGAACGCCATCTCCTCGAGGACCTGCTCGAAGGACAGCGCGGTGTGCAATTGGTCGGGGTCGTCGCGGTAGATGTGCGACCACCGGGTCCGCGACATGGGCCCGATCTCGGGCAGCATCGCCGACAGCGCGTACCCGACGAAGAGGGTCCACGCCGGCGCCCCCCGCCACGACAGCGCCGCCGTCGCGAACAGCGCGAGCGCGGTGAGCAGCACCGCCGGCACCGCCACCCGCCGCTGTCCGTGCCGGTCGATGAGCCGCCCGAGCACCGGCGCGGCGATCGCCAGGACGAGCACCCCGACCGCGGACACCGCTCCGGCGAGGGCGTACGAGTCTCTCCGAGAGGAGATCATGACAATGACGGCAACCCCGAACATCGCCCCACCGATCCGCGAGATCGTCGCTCCGAGCACGAACTGCCGGGCTCCCGGCACGTTGAGCAGGGGACGGTAGGCGGACAACACGGCATACTCCAGGCGGTTTCGGGGGCCGACGACAGTGCGCCGCCGGCGGCAGGCAACCATCCATTGTCACGCCGCGACCGTCCGCCCGCCAAAACGGCGCCTCACCCCGGGGGCCCGGCCGATGGCTTCCGTATGCCGCGCCGCCACGTCGAAAGTACGCAACTCGCCGTGTCGATCGCGACGAGACGGCGAGTTGCGTACTTTCGACAGGAGCCACTCCCGACTCAGGCGGAAGCGAGCGAGTTCCGGATCCCCGTGACCGTCCGCAACACGGCATACAAGGCCGCTGCCAAGGCCGCGGTGAGGATCGGGCCCCAGGTGGTCGCCCACGGCGGCGCCGCGGTGATGACCGTCAGCCCGGCCACGGTGGCGACCAGCGACGCGACCACGCCCGGCAGCGACACGGTCCGAATCCGGGCGAGATCGGTGACCAACCGGTCGGGGTCGACGCCGTCGCGGCGATCCATCCAGATGTGGACCAGCGCAATCGCCACCCACGAGGTGACCAGCACGCCCTGCCAGGACAGGGCCTTGAGCAGGTAGGAGAAGACGTTGGTGAGCATGAGGAGGTACATGACCACCGACCCGACGACCACCCACACCGCGCGCGGCGCCCGCACCCGCAGCACGTGCGAGGCGAACGATTCGAGGTTGACCGAGGCGAGGTAGTAGTTCGCCGTGTTGATCCGGGTCTGGCTGATCCACACGAGCGCGACCGCCGCGATCCCCATGACCTGGGTGAGCGCCACCGCGACGCCACCCTCGGTGACGGTCGCGCCGACGTGCTCACGCAGGGCGTGGCTGAGGAAGATGCCGACGAGCCCGTTGCCGAGGAAGGTGAGGGAGTAGAAGACCCAGCCGAAGGTCACCGTGCCGTGGTATGCCGTGTCCGAACGCCGCCCGAGACGGGCGAAGTCCATCGTGTACATCATGAGGATCCACACGCCCATGTAGATGCCGAAGGCGAGCAACCAGCCGGGGCCGCCGGACGCGAACGGTATGCCGGTCTGCCCACCGAACCCGGTCCAGCCGGCCGGGCTCCCCTTGACGGCCGCGACGATCACCGCGGCGAACAGCCCGACGAGATAGAGCGGGAGGAGTATGCCGTTGAGCCGGTCGAGCCAGTTGCGCACCCCACCGAAGACGAGCGGCGTGGAGTAGAGGACGACGACGAGGTACCAGATGTTGATGGACCAGCCGAGCGAATCACGGGTGTAGGCCTCCAGGGTGGCCGCGATGATCGACCCCTCGAAGACGCCGTAGTACAAGGCGGTGGCCGCGAAGACGAGGGTGGCCAGGGCCGAGCCGACCTTGCCGAAGATGACCCGGCTGAACAGTTCGACGGTGAACCCGGTGCGGATGGCGTAGGTGGAGAGCACCTTGTTGATTGCGCCGTAGGTGATGACGGTGAGGACCATGCCGATGACGGCGTTGGTGACGCCGACGATGGAGGCCACGAGCGCGGCGATGTAGATGTAGAACATCGCCGAGACCAGCGACCACCAGCCCATCATGAGCGAGAGGCGGGGGATGCGTTCGACGTGCCGGTCACCCTCGCTGGGTTCGGGCACGAACGCGGTGCCGTCGTCGGCGTTGGGGCCGAAGAGGTCGCGCGGGGCGTTGGGGTCGTGGGGGCTGCGCAGGTCGGCGAGGTCGCCGGGGTCGAGGGGAGCGGCACCGGCGCGGGCCGCGCCGGCGGCCCCGGCACCAGCGGCGGCAGCGGCACCGGCGGCGGCAGCGGCACCGGTGCGGGCGGCATACCCGTCGCTGCCTTTGCTGCCAGGAGTGTTCTTGAGAGCGGGTTGCTGGGGAGGCGCAGGCATGGTGAACTCACTTTCTGGGAGGCGTGGTGTGTGTGTTCGGCGCGGACGGCAGGCTTCCCGTCCTGGCGTGTGCTGGCCGGCACACGCCCTGCTCGCGGGGCGCCGGAGAGGGGTCAAGGAGCCGGCGCCCCGCGAGGTCTTGGCGGGAGATCAGCTCCAGTGGGCGGCGGCGCGCCGGTGGAGGGTCTCCCGGAACTGACGGGTGGTTTCCTCGAGGAGTTCGCCGGTGCCCCAGTCGACGATGACGCCGTACTTGCGGATCATGTCGAGGACGTCGACCTCGCCGGCGCGATAACGGGCGGCGACCTCGGCGGCCGGCTCGGCGAGCCAGTCGCGGCGTTGGGTGCGGATCCTGCTCCGTAGGGTGGTCGTCGCCTCGGTGTCGACGCGGTAGTCGTCGAGTTCGGGGTCGACGGCCTCGATGACGACGCCGTAGTCGGTCGCGGCCCGCGCCACGGAGACATAGCCATCGATGACGTCCTCGAGGACCGCGTCGATCTCGCGCTCGAGCGGGTCGCCGTAACCGCCACCACCGGCGGAGGGGCGGCTGAAACTGTCTCCGGCCTGCACCGGCACCGAGGAGAACACCGAGCCGAGGAAGCGGGCCTGGTCGGTGCCCGGGTTGAGCCACACCCCGTGCGGGATCGAGGGCAACCCGCCACCGATGCCCCAGGTGATGGAGCGGGCCCGGTCGCAGCAGTAGGACATGACCGTCGAGGTGGCGTCGGTGAGGATGCCGCCCTTTTCGACGCCGACGCCGCCGCGGTAGCGGCCGGGCCCGCCGGAGTCGACGGCCAGGGCGTGGTGGGTGGTGAGGACCGGGCTGAGCCGCTCCTGGCCCTCCAACGGTTGGACCGCTAGGCCCACCCCGAAGACCGGGGCGGTGGCGCCGGAGCCGTCCTTGGTGGCGCGCCCACCCCAGCCGCCGGCCATCCAGTCGTACCACATGAAGTAGGGCCGGTCGTCGGAGCGCGCGTCGCGCCCGCCGACGAGGAGGTACTCGAGGTTGAAGCAGCAGGCCAGGGCGCGGTCCGGCTGGAGCTGGCTCCAGATCTCGAAGATCGCGTTCATGAGCTTCTCGTAGGGGCCGGAACAGAACCCGGTGACCGCGTGCGGCCAACCCGCGTTGACGACGGTGCCCTCGGGCCCGATGTCGGCCTGGACGGCCCGGTAGAAGCCCGAGTTGAGCGGAATGTCGGGGAAGAACGTCTTCGTCCCGGCATAGATCGCCGAATACGTCGTGCCGTAGCCGGAGTTGAGGAAGCTGGCCACCGCGTCGGCCGACCCGTCGAGGTTGTAGGTGACCTGGTCACCCTCGATGGTCATCGTCACGGTGATGGGGATCAGGCCCTCGCCCTTGCCGGGGTCGGCGTCGAGGTAGTCGGTCGTGGACCAGGTGCCGTCGGGCAGGGCGGCGACCCGGTGCCGCACGATCGTCTCGACATAGTCCTGGGCCTGGGCCATCGCGTCGACGACGGTGTCCTTGCCGTAGCGATCCACGAGGCGGAGCACCTCGCGTTCGCACATGCTCGTCGCTTCGGCCTGGGCGTGCAGGTCACCGAGCGCGACCTCGGGTGAGCGGGTGTTCTCGACGAGCAGGGCGCCGACGTCGTAGCGGAACACGCCCCGGTCGAAGACCTTGATCGCGGGGATCCGCAGCCCCTCGCCGAAGTGCTCGGTGGCCGTCACGTCGAAGCTGCCGGGCACCCGGCCCCCGATGTCGGCCCAGTGGCCCTTGTTCTGGGCGAACCCGATGATCTCGTCGCCGACGAAGATCGGGCGGATGAAGCTGACGTCGTTGAAGTGGGTGCCGCCGCGGTAGGGGTCGTTGATGGCGAACACGTCACCGGGGTGGATGTCGTCCTTGAAGAGTTCGAGGACGGCCTTGCACTGGAAGTGGAGGGTGCCGACGTGGACGGCGATGTCCTGGCTGCCCTGCATGACCGTGTTGCCCTCCGCGTCGCACAGCGCCGAGGAGAAGTCGCGGCTGTAGATGACGAACGAGTAGCAGGTGCGCAGGATCTGCTCGCTCATCAGGTCCACGGAGGTCGCGAAGGCGTTCTTCAGGACCTCGAAGGTGACCGGGTCGAGCGCGGGGCGGGTGGCGCCCACGGCGCCGGGGCGGGTCGGGGTGTCGATGCTCATCGCGAGACCTCCGTCAAGTGGATGCGGATGTTGAGCCATTCGTCGATGTCGGCCCGGGTGTCGGGTGGGACGACGGTGGTGGAGTCGAGTTGGTCGATGATGGCCGGGCCGGCGAGGGTGGTGCCGGCGGGCAGGGTGGTCCGGTCGTAGACGGGGGTGTCGACCCAGCCGTCGGTCTCGAACCACACCGGACGGACGCTCGTGGGTTCCGGGGTGTGCCCCGAGGTGGGGGTATGCCGTTCGAAGGCCGGCTTCGGGGTGGTCCCGATCGCCTTGAGCGCGAGCTGGTAGACCTCGACGGGGGAGTCGTCGCGCCGGAAGGCGAATTCGCGTTCGTGCTGCTCGTGGAAGCGTTGGACCGCTTCGCGCAGGGCGTCGGGCCCGGTGCCGATCTCGACGGCGAGCGAGCGCCACTGCCCGAGGTAGCGCATCGACACGAGCCGCTGGAGGACGGCGTGATCGGGGCTGACACCTTCGTGACGCAGCCGTTCGGAGGCGCTGACCTCCATGGCGTGGAACTTGGCCTCCAGGTCGTCGGGGTCGATGGTGGAGACGGGGTGGTTGTACATCTGGGACAGGTCGTGGCGGATGTCGACGAGCAGGCAGCCCAGGGCCGAGGTGACGCCCGGGTTGGCCGGCACGATGACGGTGGGGATCGACAGTTCCTTGGCGACCTCGGCGCCATGGAGGGCACCGGCCCCGCCGAAGGCGACGAGGGCGAAGTCGCGCGGGTCGAGGCCCCGCCGGATCGAGACCAGGCGGACCGCGTCGGCCATGTTGGCGTTGGCGACCTTGACGACGGCGCCGGCGGCCTCGGCGAGCCCGAGCCCGAGGGGCTGCGCCACCTTGTCGGTGAGGGCGGCCTCGGCGAGGTCGGGGAAGAGCCGCTTGGCGCCGCCGGCGAGGGTGGTGCCGAGCCGGCCGAGGACGACGTTGGCGTCGGAGTTCGTCGGTTCGGCGCCGCCGGTGCCGTAGCAGGCCGGGCCGGGGTCGGCGCCGGCGGACTGCGGCCCGTTGCGCAGCGAACCCGCCTCGTCGAGCCAGGCGAGCGACCCGCCGCCGGCGCCGATGGTCAAGACCTCGATGCTGGGGAAGATGATCGGGTATCCGTATTCGACGGCCCACTCCTTGGTCACCCGCAACTCGCCCCGGTGGACCAGGCAGATGTCGGTGCTCGTGCCGCCCATGTCCAACCCGATCGCGTTGGGGTAGCCGCACTGGGTGGCGACGTGCCGGGCCGCGATGGCGCCGGCGGCGATCCCGGAGGCGGCCAACCGCACGGGGTACTTCTGGACCATCTTCTGGGTCATCGACCCGCCGCCGCTGTGGAGCAGGAGGAGGTCACCGGCATACCCACCCTCGGACAACTGCGCCCCGAGACGGTCGACGTAACCGGTGACGAGCGGGGCGAGGACGGCGTTGGCGACCGTGGTGTTGAAGCGCTCGTATTCGAAGATCTCCGGGAGGATCTCGGCGGAGGTGGAGACCGTGGCGTCCGGGAGTTCCTCTTCGAGGATCTGGCGCATCCGCAGCTCGTGGACCGGGTTGGCGTGGCTGTTGACGAAACAGACGGCGACGGTGCGCGCGCCGCGGCGGCGCAGTAGGCGGGCGACCTCGCGGGCCTGGGTCTCGTCCAAGGGCTCGACGATGTTGCCGGCATAGTCGATGCGTTCGGCGACCTCGAAGCGGTCGCGGCGGCGGATGTAGGGCTGCCCGACGTCCCGGTAGGCATCCCACAGGTCGTCCTTGGTGCCGTCGCGGATCTCAAGGACGTCGCGAAAGCCCCGGGTCGTCACCATGGCGGCGGCGGGGAAGCGGCGGGTAATGAGGGCATTGGTGGCCACGGTCGTGCCGTGCGAGAACAAGGCCACCGAGGACAGGTCGACCTGGCCGCGGCGGACCCCGTCCATGACCGCAACCATCGGATCGTCAGGGGTGGAGGGCACCTTGGTGACACGCACCTGGTGGGTGTCCTCGTCGAAGATGCAGACGTCGGTGAACGTGCCTCCGACATCGACTGCTACACGCAATGAGGTCATGGGGACCGCCTTCCGGGTTTGAGGAGTGGCACGAGAGTCGCGTGTCGCACGTCACCCTGTCACTATGGAAACTCCAAAGTAGCCCCGTATTGCTCGTGTGAAGTGACAAAGAGAGGCGGTTTTGAGCCCGTTGAACGCTCCCACGTCTCGCCCGTTGACCGTCGGCGACCTCCTCGACGAGCCGGCGCTCGGCCTGTCGTTGGTGTCCGCGGCGCCGGTCTCGGCCCGGGTCCGCGCCGCCCATGCCATCGAGATCGAGCACCCGGGCCCGTGGCTCAAACCGGGGTCGGTCATGCTCACCACCGGGTTGCGGTTCGTGGGTCGCCCTCCCGACGCCGAGGCGGCCACGGCGCTCGTCGCGGAGTTGGCCGGCGCCGATGTCGCCGCCCTCCTTTTCGGGGTCGGGGTCCATTTCGAGGTGGTCCCGCGCGAGATTGTGTATGCCGCGTCCGCCGCCGGGCTGCCCGTGCTCGCCGTGCGCGCCGACGTGCCGTTCCTCCAGATCGAGGACTTCGTCAACGCCGCGGTCCATGGCGGCGACTCCTACCCCTTGCGGCGGATGCTGTGGCTCCAGAACGACCTGCTCCAGGCGTTGGCCGACGCCCAACCGGTGCCCTCGCTGACGGCTCGCCTCGCCTCGCTGGTCAAGGGCACGGCCGTGTTCTATGAGGAGTCGGGGCGACCGGTGGCCTCGGTGGGGGGCGGGCCGACCCGACTCATCTGGACCGAGATCCAGTCCCGTCCCTCGGGCCGCCAGGCCTTCGGCGTCGGGCGGTTCCATGTGCTGACCCGCCCGTTCGTGGTGCGCGGAGTCGGCTATTGGCTGGCGCTGGCCACCCAGCGCCGCAGCCTGCTCGACGAGACCGGCGATGCGCTCCTCGAATCGGCCCAACGGATCTTCGCCGCGCTCAGCGGGGTGCGGGCGTTGGGCCAAACCCAGGCCCGGGCCGAGGCCTCGCACCTGCTGCGTCAGTTGCACGACGGGGTGACGACCGAGGAAGAGGCCCGGATCTGGGACCGGCTGCGCGGTTTCCGGTTCAGTCCGCGCCAACCGGTGCGGGTGTTCGTGGCCACCCCCCGGGTCGCCGGTATGCCGCGTGGTCCCGAGGGGCGAGAAGCTCGCGGGTCGCGGGCCGACAGTGGGGAGTCGCTGCTGGCGAGCCTGCACGAGGAGGCCCAACTGACCGGCATACCCCTGGTCTTTCACGACGAAACCGACGAACTCGACGAGGTGAGCGCGACCGCCGGGGAAGGGGTCCCGCATCTGCGCGGGTTGGTCGGGGAGGTGCCGGCGCTCGACGACTGGCTCGGGTTGCTGGCGGCGACCCATGATGTGGGCTTGAGCGAGGCGTTCGCCGACCTGGTCTCGGCGCCGCGGGTGGAGCGGGCAGCGCGACGGGCGGCGCGGGTGGCGGTGCGGCGCGGCACGTTCGCGGCGACCTCGGGTGGCGCCTCGTCCGGGGCCGACGCGGCGGCACCGTCGAGCGGGATGATCGTGCGGTTCGAGGACGTGGACCTGGCGACCTGGTTGTTGTCGGCGCGGGGTCAGAGCGCGATCGCCGCGAAGGTCTCCCAGCAGCTCGCGCCGTTGCTCGATCGCCCCGACCTGGTCGAGACCGCCATCGTGTGGCTGGGGTCGGGGCTTGATATTCAGGCGAGTGCGGAGGCTTTGTTCCTGCACCCGAACTCGGTCCGGTATCGCTTGCGGCGCATCGAGGAACTGCTGCAGGCGCCGATCTTCTCCCCCACGGTGATCGCCAACCTCTACCTGGCCTTCCACGACCGTCTCGCGCCGCACTGAGCGCGGCTGTCTGGCCGGTTCCGAGGTCACTCGATCGGGACAGAGTGGGTACACCTGGTGCGTGGCGCCCTGCCCCGGCTCTATCCAGAATCTGTCTGTCTCAGGCAGACTGGGGCCGTGATCGCGCGCTTGGGTGGTGCCCGCCGGGTGGGGTGGGGGCTCATGATCATGGCCGGGCTGGCAGGCTTCTTGGTGATCGCCGTGAAGGCGCACTTCGCCGAGAACGACGGCGACCTCACGAGGATGGCCAGTTGGGCGAATATCCTGGCCCTCGTCGCCGGTCCACTCGGATGGGCACTGGTGCTGTGGGCCCCGCGGGAGGCTGACGTCGATGCCGGCGCGCGTCGACTGGCCGACAGTGTGAGCGACCAGCGGCGCCGGTTCCTCGACGTGGCCCTGGGGGTGACCTATTCGGAGGCACCGGCCGATGTCGGGTTCGCACCCCCTCGAGCCGGCTCCCTTCCCGATGCCGCGGAGGCCATGCTCGTGCATTGGCAGGATCTAGCCGAGGGGGACGACGCCCCGGCCGGGACTTTGTCCACGATCGCGCAGTTCTACCACGCCCTGGCTCCCGGCCGGCATGGTCGGTTGGTCATCCTGGGGGATCCCGGCGCCGGCAAGTCGGTGCTAGCCGCTCACCTGACCCAAGAACTCATCGCCGCTTTGCCGGACGGGGCACTAACTTCCGCGTGTCGGGTGCCGGTGTGGCTCAGCCTGACCGGCTGCCCGTTGACCAGCGACATGTCGTCCGACACGGCCGATGAGCGCTTCCGGAAGTGGATCATCGACGAAATCACCGAGGGATTCGGGATGTCCTCCTGGGTTGCGCGGCAGTTGGTGGATCAGGGCCGGGTGTTACCGGTGTTGGACGGTCTGGACGAAATGGCCCCCGGGGGAGCCCAGGCGTTGCTCGTCCTCCTCAACGACCGGGCATCCCGCCTACCCGTAATCCTCACCTGCCGCACAAGTCACTACGCACACATCGCCGAGGAGCCGACCGCGCCGTCCCCCATCGTGCGCGACGCTCACCACATCACGGTGCTGCCGCTGACCCCGGCCGCGGTCGCGAACTACCTGCGCCGGGTCGGGCGCGATCGTCCCGCCGCGTGGCAGCCCATTCTTCGGGCCCTCGACAATGTCGGCACCACCAGGCGGACGCCCCCGGGCGTCGAGGCGCTGACCAACCCGCTGTTGCTCAGCCTGGCCATGATGGCTTTCCGTGACGCCCCGGACCCACGGCCCTTGCTCGGGCTGCGCTCCGAAACAGCCCTGAGCGACCTGGTCGCCTATGCCATTCCCGCCCTGGCCGTTGCCCCCACCCTGCCGGGCGGGCGCAACGTGGCCACGACCTATGGCTGGAGCGGGCCACAACTGATGCGATGGCTGACCCATTTGGCCCGCGCCCAGCACCGCCACCACGGGCAGGGGACCTCCGAGTACGACATCCTTCTGCCCGACCTCTGGGTTCTCGGTGAAGCTCGCTGGCCGCGCTTGGTCATACCGGCCCTGTTCTTCCTCAGTTCGGGCGCAGCCTTGGGATGGTGGGCTAGTTCACGGCGATCGGGAGTCCCGCTCTTGTTTCTCACATTTTGGTTTTCGGTGCTTGGTTGGCTGTCTCTGTCGCGGGCGGATGTCCAGCGGATCACGTGGCCGCCACGGCCGCGCCGCCTCATGCGCGGGCTGGTAGGCGGGCTGGTAGGCGGGCTGGTAGGCGGGCTGGCGGTCGGGCTGGCATACGGGCTGGCGGGCGGGCTGGCATACGGGCTGGCGGTCGAGCTGTCGGGCGGGCTGGCGGTCGAGCTGGCGTTCGGGCTGGCGGTCGGGCTGGCGGGCGGGCTGGCGGGCGGGCTGTCGGGCGGGCTGGCGTTCGGGCTGGCGGTCGGGCTGACGGGCGGGCTGGTGTTCGGGCTGATACCGGGAAACGGTGCCGGGTGGGTCCGGTTCGGACTCGGCACTGCGCTGGCCGCCCGGCGCGGCCTCGCCCCGCACCGGCTGAGTCGATTCCTCGATTGGGGCCTATCGGTGGGCTTGTTCCGCCTCTCCGGCTACCACCTTCAGTTCCGCCACCGAGACCTGTATGCCACCTTGCTCGAGACACAGAGCAGCCCATCGTCACGCTCGTCATGAACGCTCCGCCAACGGGGGATCCCACCCATTGAGCACATGAGCGCCCGGCGCAAGCCGGTCAGCCGCAAGTCCGGGCCCGGGGCAGGTCCTCAGAAGAGAAGGTCCACCTCAGCCCCATCCCTAGACCACTCGTTCGCGCGGCGCGGGCCGTCCAGCGGAGTCGCAGACCCCACGCGCATTCACCTCCCGCTCAGTCACCTCCCGCGCATGAACTTCCGGTGGGAAAGGGGCACTTCGCCCCCCGACAGTTGGGTTGCGAAGTGGACCGTGGACGGTTCAGGCGGGAAAGGGGGGACGGGTGAGGCGGGTCAGGACCAGACGAAAGCCCGGGTCGGGTCGGCCAGCAGGGCCGCGACGTCGGCGAGGAAGCGCGAACCCAACTCGCCGTCGACCAGTCGGTGATCGAAGGACAACGACAACGTCGTCACCGAACGCGCCTCGATCCGCTCGACGCCATCCACGACGACCACCCGGGGCTTGCGCACGACCTGTCCGAACGCGAGGATCGCCGCCTCCCCCGGGTTGAGGATGGGCGTGCCACCATCGACGCCGAACACCCCGACGTTCGTAATGGTGATCGTCCCGCCCGCCTGATCCGCCGGCGCGGTCCGCCCGGCGCGCGCGGTCTCGGTCAGCGCATTGATCGCCCCGGCCAGCTCGACCAGGGTCAACGCATCGGCATCCTTGATGTTGGGCACGAGCAACCCGCGCGGGGTCGCCGCGGCAATCCCGAGGTTGACGTACCTCTTTTCCACGATCTCCTGCGCCGCCTCGTCCCAGGACGCGTTGATCCCCGGGTTGCGCCGCACCGCCAGGCACATCGCCTTGGCGAGGATCGTCAGCGGCGTCACCTTCACGTCGCGGAACTCCCGGTCCGCCCGCAGCCGCGCCACCAACTCCATGGTCGCGCTGACGTCGACCTCGACCCACTCGGTCACATGCGGCGCCGTGAACGCGCTCGCCACCATTGCCTGCGCGGTCATCTTGCGCACCCCCTTGATCGGGGTCCGCACCTCCCGTTCGCCACCCCACCGGGCGCTGCCGGCGATTCCGTATGCCGCACCGCTCGCGCCGCTGCCATCTCCCGCGCCGCTCTCGGCCGGGCGCGTGGTACCAGCGCCGGAGGAACCGGCACCCGAGGCGCGGGCGGCGGCATACGCCTCGACGTCGGCGCGGGTGACGATGCCACCCTCGCCGGTGGCGGGCACCGCCCCGAGGTCGATGCCAAGGTCCTTGGCCAGTTTGCGCACCGGCGGCTTCGCCAGGGCCCGCACCCGTTCGCCAGTCATGGGCGCCGAGGCCGGGGCGGAGGCGGAGGCCGCGGGCGCAGTTGCAACGACGGCCGGCACCGACACCGCGGCGGGAGTGCGCGGCGCGGACGGGGCGGAGGCGGGTGCCGACGGAGTGGGGGCGGCTGGCGTAGCGGGAGCGGGAGCGGGCGGCATACCGGCGCCGCGGCGAGCGCGACGGGTGGTGCCCGACGCCTTCGGCCCGTACCCGACCAACGTCTTGACCGGTTCGTCCTCCTCCTCGGCGGGCGGGGCGGCAGCGGGAGGCTCCGCGGCGGCCACGCCGTCCTCGATCGAGATGATGACCGTGCCGACCTCGACCTCGTCGCCGACCGACACGTGAATCCCCGTCACCGTGCCCGCCCACGGGATGGGCAGTTCGACCAGCGACTTGGCCGTCTCCACCTCGACGACGATGTCGTTGACGGTGACGGTGTCCCCGACCGCCACCTTCCACTCGACGATCTCGGCCTCGAGGAGCCCCTCACCGGGGTCGGGCAGTTTGAACTCACGGATGGCCATGGCGGATCCTTCGGCAGGTTGGCTCGATCGTCGGGCGCGACGCGCCGCGGGCGGGGTGGGGAGTGGGCGCGGGGTCAGTAGGCGAGGGCACGGTCAACCCCGTCGAGCACCCGGTCGAGGTCGGGGAGGAAGAGTTCCTCGATCTTGCTCGGGGGGTAGGGGGCGTTCCAGCCCGTCACCCGCAGCACCGGCGCCTCCAACGCGTAGAAGCAGCGCTCGGTCACCGCGGCGGCGATCTCGGCACCCATCCCGACGAACCCGCTCGCCTCGTGGACGACGACGAGCCGCCCGGTCTTGGTCACCGAGGTGGTGAGCGCGTTGATGTCGAGCGGGGAGACCGAGCGCAGGTCGATGACCTCCAGCAAGCGACCCTCCTGCTCGGCGGCGGCCGCGGCGTCCAGGCAGGTCCGCACCATCGGCCCGTAGCAGGCGAGGGTGAGGTCGCTGCCCTCACGGACCGTCCGCGCCGAGAACAGGTCGGATGCCGGCCCGCTCGCGTCGAGGTCGATCTCGCCCTTCTCGTGGTAGCGGCGCTTGGGTTCGTAGAAAATCACCGGGTCGTCGCAGGCGATGGCCTGCTGGATCATCCAGTAGGCGTCCGTGGGGTTGGAGCAGAACACCACCTTGAGCCCGAGGGTGTGGGCGAAGTAGGCCTCGTTGGATTCGCTGTGATGCTCGACGGCGCCGATCCCGCCACCCATGGGGATGCGGACGACGACCGGCAGCCGGATCGCGCCGCGGGAGCGGGAGCGGAGCTTGGCCAGTTGCGAGACGATCTGGTCGAACGCCGGGTAGACGAAGCCGTCGAACTGGATCTCGACGACCGGGCGATAGCCCCGCAGCGCCATCCCGATGGCCGTCCCCATGATCCCCGACTCCGCGAGCGGGGTGTCGATAACGCGGTCCTCGCCGAAGTCCTTCTGCAGGTGCTCGGTGATCCGGAACACCCCGCCGAGTTTGCCGACGTCCTCACCCTGGATGAGGACCTTGGGGTCGTTCTCCATGGCCCGGCGCAGGCCGGCGTTGAGGGCCTTGGCGATGGTCATCTTGGTCGTCGCCATGGCTTAGGCCACCTCCTCGTCGACGAACGAGTCGAGGTATGCCGCGAGGAAGGCCCGGTCGTCCTCCACCTGGCGGTGCGGCTCGACATAGACGTGGTCGAAGATCTCCCCCATCGGCGGGTCGGGCATGGTGATCGTCGCCTCCCGCACCTGCGCGGCAAGGGCATCGGCCTCGGCGTCGATCTGCGCGAAGTACGTGTGGTCGGCGATCCCCTCATGGGCCAGCCAGGTCTTGAAGCGCGCGATCGGGTCACGCAACTTCCACATCTCGACCTCGGCGGAGAAGCGGTACTTCGTCGGGTCGTCGGAGGTCGTGTGCGCGGCCATCCGGTAGGTGAAGGCCTCGATCAGAGCGGGCCCCTGACCCGCGCGGGCCCGGTCCAGCAACTCCTTCGTCACGGCATACGTCGCCAAGACATCGTTGCCGTCGACGCGCACCCCCGGGAACCCGAACCCGTCGGCGCGTTTGTAGATCGGGGAACGCATCTGGCGCTCGTTGGGCTCGGAGATGGCCCACTGGTTGTTCTGGCAGAAGAACACGATCGGCGAATCGTTGACGCCGGCGAAGACGAACCCTTCGTTCACGTCACCCTGCGCGGTGGCGCCGTCCCCCATGAAGGCGACGACTGCGGTGTCCCGGTCCGGGTCGCCGGTGCCGACGGCCCCGTCCCGCTGGACGCCCATCGCATAACCGGTGCCGAGGAGCACCTGGTTGCCGATGACGACGGTGTAGGTGTGCAGGCCGAACTCCTCGGGGTCCCAGGCGCACCGGTCGACGCCGCGGTACATCGCGATCAGCCGCATCGGGTCCAGGCCGCGGCACCACGCGATGCCGTGCTCGCGATAACCGGGGAAGGCGTGATCCTGGCGGCGCATCGCCCGCCCGCACCCGATCTGGGAGGCCTCCTGGCCGAGCAGCGAGACCCACAGGCCCAACTCGCCCTGCCGTTGCAGGGCGGTCGCCTCGAGGTCGAACCGGCGCAGCAACACCAGGTCGCGGTAGAACCCGCGCAACTCATCCGGTGTCAGCGCGTCGACGTGGTGGGCGTACTCCCCCGCCCCGCCCATGTCGACCCGCTGCCCCTCGGGGTCGAGCATCTGGATCATCTCGGGCCCGCCGTCATGGGGGCCGCGCGGGCGATGCCGCAGGGTGGATTCGTAATGGTCGGCGCCCCCCTGGACCGGGGTCCGGGTCACGTCCACGACGTCGCTGTCGCTCACTGGCACTCCTTGTCTCGCGGAGTCCCATGGGTGACGGGGCTCCGAGCGTGGACCACCGGGCGCCGGGGTGATGGGGCCGCCGCACGGTGGCATGGCGTCACCCACCGGGGTGTGGCGGGCGTCACTGCCGTGTCGGTCTCAACCTACCGGTGCCGGGCCGGTCGTGACCACCTCGGCGGCCAGGCGGCATACCGTAGAACCGTGAAGGTGCTCCGGTATGCCGCCCCTCTCCTTGCGCTGACCCTCGCCGTGGGCTGCGGATCGGGTAACACGACCTCGAGCCCCAGCGCAGGAAGTTCGTCGGGCGCGGCCCCGAGCGCCTCCGGCGCGGCCACTGGCCCGGCGCAACCCAAACCGTCGCTGTCACCGGGCGCCGGGCCGCGCGGCATACCGACGACGATCGTGGGCACGGTGAGCGTGCGTCAGGGGTCGTGCCTGCTGTTCACACCCGGCGACATGGCCCAGTCGTGGGTGCTCACCGGGGCGATCGACGGGCTCAAGCCCGGCAAGGGCTACACCCTCGAGGGGCAACTCATGGAGGACGCGACCGCGACCTGCCCGCAGGGGCGCGAGTTCCAGGTGCGGCACGCCGTCCCCACGTCCTAGCCGATCGTCCCAGCCACGGCCGGAGTCGCCGCGGCCGATCGAGTCCCGGCGGGTGGTCAGTGCGTTTGCCGCCAGGCCGCGCACACCGCGATCAGGGCGTCGTTGGCGGCCGGTTCGGCGATCGTGGCCCGCACCCCGTCGCTGCCGTAGGGCCGCACCGTGAGGCCCGCCTCCTGGCAGGCCGCCGCGAACGCCCCGCTCTGCTCGCCCATCGGGAAGTAGACGAAGTTGGCCTGGGTGTCGGGCAGTTCCCAGCCCTGCGCCGTCAGCGCCGCAACCACCCGGGCGCGCTCGGCGACGAGCGCCGACACCCGCTCGCGCAGCTCATCCCACGCATCCAGGCTCGCGATCGCCGCGACCTGCGCGAGCGAGTTCACCCCGAACGGGATGGCCGTCTTGCGCAGGGCCGCGGCCAGCGGCGGGTGCGCCACGGCATACCCGACCCGCAACCCGGCGAGCCCGTAGGCCTTGGAGAAGGTCCGCAGCACGACGACGTTGGGATGGGCGCGGTGCAGGGCCAGGCAGTCGGGCGCGTCGGCGGCGGTGACGAACTCCAAGTAGGCCTCGTCGAGGACCACGGTGACCGTCGGCGGCACCGCGGCGATAAACGCCGCCAACTCCTCGTGGCCCACGCTCGGCCCGGTCGGGTTGTTCGGGGTGCAGACGAGGATCAGGCGGGTCGTGTCGGTGATCGCGGCGGCCATCGCGGCCAGGTCGTGGCGCCCGGTAGCGGTCAGCGGCACCGGCACCGCGCGGGCCCCGGAGAGTTGCACGAGGATCGGGTAGGCCTCGAAGGAACGCCACGCGAAGATCACCTCGTCGCCGTTCTCGCAGGTCGCCGCGACGATTTGGCCGAGCACCCCGACGCTGCCGGGCCCGGTGGCGATCCGCTCCGCCGGGACGTCGAGGTGGCGGGCCAGCCGCTCGGTCAGGGCCGTGACCGCCATGTCGGGGTAGCGGTTCATCTCCCCGGCGGCCTCACGCACCGTCTCCAGGACGCTCGGCAACGGCGGGTAGGGGTTTTCGTTGGAGGAGATCTTGTATGCCGTGACGCCGGCGGGTGCCGATGCGGGCTTGCCCGGGGTGTAGGCCGGCACCCCCTCGAGCACCGAGCGCAGGTGAACGGACGCGGCACAGGACCCGGGTTCGGTCATGGGACCCACTGTAGGCTCTTGGGACATGAAGAACTTCGTCATCAAGACCCTCGTCAACGCCGTTGCGCTCGGGGTCGCGGCCTGGGTTGTGACGGGCATCCACCTGGGCGCCGACGAGACGTCATGGACCGGCAAGGCGCTGACCGCGGTGATCGTCGCCTTGATCTTCGGGGTCGTGAACGCGGTGCTCGGGCCGATTGCGCGGTTCCTCTCCTTCCCCGCCCGGGTGCTCACCCTCGGGCTGTTCACGTTCGTCGTCAACGCGTTCTTGCTGCAGGTCACGTCCTGGTTGAGCGGCGCGATCGGGCTGTCGTTCAGCATCGCGAACTTCTTCTGGGACGCGGTCTTCGGCTCGGTCATCATCACCATCGTGTCCTGGGGCATCTCCCTCGTCCTCCCCGACCGCGAGGACTGAGTCATCGACTCGCGGGGCCGCCGCGTCCTCGTCACTGGGGGCGCGGGCTACATCGGATCGCACACGGTGCTCGCCCTCATCGAGGCGGGCTATGACGTCGAGATCGTCGACTCGTTCGTGAACGCCAAACACAGCGTGATCCCGCGCCTGTGTGAACTGGCGGGCCGTGACCTGCGCGTTCATGAGGTGGACCTGACGGATCGGGCCGCGACCGAGGGCATCTTCGCCGACGCCGCGGCGCGGGCCGCCGCGGCCGGGCGCCGACTCGGGTTCGATGCGGTCGTCCATTTCGCCGGGCTCAAGGCCGTGGGCGAGAGTGTGGCCAAGCCACTCGCCTATTACGACAACAACCTCGGGTCCACCTTCTCGCTCGTCGAAGCCATGGCTCGGCACGGCATACGCCATCTGGTCTTTTCTTCCTCGGCGACCGTCTACGGCGACTCCTACCCGGCGCCCTTCACCGAAGACCTGCCCACCAGGGCCACCAATCCCTACGGCTGGACCAAGGTGATGATCGAGCAGGTGCTGCGGGACGTCGCTGCCGCCGATCCGACCTGGCGGGTGGGGTTGCTGCGCTACTTCAACCCGATCGGCGCCCACCCCTCAGGACGCATCGGCGAGGACCCGCAGGGCATCCCCAACAACCTCATCCCCTACCTCGCCCAGGTCGCGGTGGGCCGGCGCGCCGAGTTGTCCGTCTACGGGGACGACTACCCCACGCCCGATGGCACCTGTCTGCGCGACTACATCCACGTCCTCGACTTGGCCGCCGGGCATGTCGCCGCCCTCGACTACCTCTGGGACGCCACCGAGCCGGTCGGCACCTGGAACCTCGGCACCGGGCACGGCACCTCGGTCCTCGACATGGTCGCCGCCTTCAGCCGCGCCGTCGGCTCCCCCGTCCCCTACCGGATCGTGGACCGTCGCCCCGGGGACATCGCGGTGTCGTATGCCGACCCGTCCCGCGCCCGCGCCGAACTCGGCTGGGTCGCCTCCCGGTCGGTCGATGACATGTGCGCCGACACCTGGCGTTGGCAATCGGCCAACCCCCAGGGCTTCCCGGACGCCTGACCCGCACACACACCCGAACCTGCTCCTGACAAGCGGCGAGGCCACCGGGTGCAGGGTTCGCGGTGGCCTCGCCTGGGGGTGCTGGCG